>ENA-OQBL01000005-OQBL01000005.1-human-gut-metagenome-genome-assembly--contig:-NODE-5-length-203724-cov-11.007628_pt1 | contig 203724 bp, 148 predicted proteins | sample MGYA00242747_ERZ504553 | MGnify/ENA primary metagenome ERZ504553 (study PRJEB26092, sample SAMD00036240) | human gut metagenome | host: Homo sapiens | study: EMG produced TPA metagenomics assembly of...
GCAGGCGGTGGCGCATGTCGTCCTGCTTCTTCTCGTCGCGAGAGAAGATGCGGATCTCGGCCAGGTCGGTGTTCATGAAGTGCTTGAGCACGGTGTTGCCGAACGAGCCGGTGCCGCCCGTGATCATAAGGGTCCTGTCTTTGAATACACTATCGCACATTTCAAGCTCCAATTAAATAAACTAAAGGCGAATGAAACTAAAACAAAATGCAAGTCAATGCTTAACCTATTGATACGCTTCTTATCCTAAACGAAAAGACGACTACTGCGCATAAATTAGAATTAAAAAGCGTTTATACCTACGTTAAAACTGATAACACCACCAATTAGCGTTTAAGAAGTCATTGCAAGTGGTTATATAGCTTCAGCCAAACACTTTTATATCTATGTATTTAGCGAATCTCTGATGCATTATTTCCGAATAATGCATGGAAGCATCGCGACACATCCGACAAAATAAGCAAGCGAAATTGCAGCACTCGTTCCGTTAGGTCCAAATAGCTGAATCAATAAGCCAGAAAGGGGGACAGCAACGATTAAGGCGACTAAATTACCGACAAGATTACCGGCCATCTTTCTCTTAACAATCGTCAGGTCGGAAAAGAAACCGATAAACGCCGTAAGCAGAGAGCTAATAACCGCACCGTACAGCAAAAAAGAGTACTGATGGATTTGGTCACCAAATATTAGCCCCAACATGTAGTCGCCGCAGATAAAACAAGCGAACAAAATAACAATGGACAAAACAAGGGCGCCAAGAACGACCTTCATCAACATAGTATTAAATGATTTTTTATCCCCCGACTCACTAGCGCTCGCAAACGCGCCGAGCAAAGGGGCATAGGCATTAGCAGCACCCGCCTGAACGATTGCTGCGGGAGAACACACCGAGGAATAAACACCCAACATTGAGGCCCCCAGCACGGTAGCAAGTTCCTGACGCGAAACGGATGTAACCGCAGCGCAACAAAAAACCCCAACCGTAGCGGGAAGACACTTATAAAACAGTTCAGTCATCGCCTTGAACCTAAAAGAAGGAACAATCAAATCGAAATTAGAGGCCCAATGTGCATCAACAATCGCCACGGGGAGAGACACCGCAATCATCAGAACGATACTCAACACAAGAGAATGTGAAATATACATTCCGGCACAAAACACCAGTAGAGACAAAATACCCCTCAGCAGCATCGACATACCGCAATAAATCATATTTCCAGCTTTTTGATCAATGCCATGAAACACATCAACCATGACTTCAATTGACTTATATATGCAATAGAGGTACACGGGAAGAAGAGAAGACTGCTGACAGGTAAAGAATGCATAAGGCACTACGAAAACAAACCCCAGCGCTATTGTGATTAAACGAAAACCAATATACTCCCCTGAAGAATACTCACATGAAAGATCGGATACTTGAAAGGATCGAATCTTATATAAACCGATCGGAACAAATAGATTGCTGATTGTCATTGCCAAAGATAAATCTCCGGCATAGTTAAAATCCGACGATAGTCGAACTACAGCAACTGTCGTTAACCACTGGCAAGCAAGGTATGCAATAGAGCCAACAGTATTCCATGTAATGTTTTTCTTTAAACTATCAGTCAAATTTACCCAATCGATTTTAGATCTAATTAAATAGCCTAACCAATAACCTCTCTAGCGATTGCATCAATGCTTTCACCATATCCAACGCCAGGAACAGCCCATTTACCATTTAAATCAATGGTTCTCGGAGCGCAACCACGACTGACATATTTAAAGCGAGCATCAATACATGGATTGACCAAGGGTTCCGTTGAACCATACGCCTTTAGATGTTGAACCTGAGCTCGTAGTCCTTCACGAACAGATCCGAAGCTATAGCCTGGGTTGCCAGGCCCAGTGGCGCCAAGGCCTCCAAAGTTGCACTGATTAGGCTGGACCAAATTTCCAAACTTTAAATACCCCGTTTCTTTCACCACCTGTCCATATAAAACCTCAGGCGAGACACCCTCCGACTGAGCCTCTTCATATAGAATTTTGCAGAAATCTCTAATGTTCGACGCTCCCCTATCCGCGTAAACGGCTGAAGGGAATCCTTTAGAGCCCATTATCTTTGTGAAATGATTAGCGGCATCTAGATAGGTTGAATAAGCGGGCGACATAATAAGACCTTCATATCCAGTCATACTTGCGCCGTTGCGTCCCTCCTTAATGCCGCAATTCAAATAATGCATGTAATAGTTCTTCAGGTTCAGTCCGAAAGCCTTCCTCAGGTCCATATAACGATTTCGATAGCCGTAAACGTCGAAGGACTCGCTCCCGCGCCGTCCCTCCGCCATGCCGCAGTTGATGAAATGGCGCAGCACGGCAGCATCGTCAACGAACCTCAGACCGCCCCTGACGGTTGTAAAGGCACTCAGGACGTCTCCGTTGTTAGAGGTATAGAAGTAGAAATCGTAAACGGGGGAATAATCGGTACCGCCTTGCGAAACAACAGCACCCGTGAGGGAATCGCATCCGGTCGTGATCCTCCCCTCAGCGCGACCGCTGCTGAGGTAATGGCCATATAAAGCTGTGAGGTTGGCACCGAATGCGCGACGGAGGTCGGGGTATCTATTGTAATAGCTCAGCACGTCGAAGGACTCGTTCCCGCGCCGTCCCTCCGCCATGCCGCAGTTGATGAAATGGCGCAGCACGGCAGCATCGTTAATCATTACAACGCCAGCGGGGCTTCGTTTAGAAAAAGCGTTACGAATGTCTTCGTTATTCGATAGATAAAATGAGGGGTCATAAACGGATGAATAATCAACGCCATTGATAGCCGTAGCATATCCTTCAATCTTTGAGCATCCGGTCCCATGCCTTCCTTCCGCTTTTCCAGCTGTAACGTAATGCTCATAGTACTTAACTAAATCAAAGCCAAAAGCAGCTCTTAAATCTGGATACTCATTAAAATAACTCTGTACGTCAAAGTTAGCAGAGCCGCGCCTGCCTTCGCTCATGCCATAGTTAATAAAATGGTCTAGAGCTAAATCACTATTTCCAGAAGTAGCTTTGGCTACGTCGGGATAAAGCGACAAATAGTAATTAGCATCGAATACGGAAGAATAATCGAGCCAAGTTGACTTAGGAAATTGCGCAATAATCGCATCGGCATCAGCTTCGCCAAGGCGTTTGCAACCAGCATCGCTAAAATAATTCAACACGTCCCCCGCATTAGAAATAAAGCCATGCTCGATTAAGATGCCGGGAATACCTTGCTCGCGGGCACAACGGATGACCGCAAACTCATCTCCAACTTCCATCTGGAATACACCGCGATAGCTGAGCCCCATAGAAGCGAGGTTGTTCATAACTTTATTCGCGAGCTCGACTGAAACTTGCGTGTAATCATATTCATTGGCAGTGGGGGCATATACCTCAGCGCCATGGGCAACAGGAGAACCGGAATTAATATGGAAGCTAACAAAGGCCTGCGCGCCTTGACTCACACATCGCTGGACACGATAAAGGAAATCATTTCCGGAGTAGCCGCCGCTTTGCTCGCGCGCAAGAACGACTTTAAAACCATACGCCTCAAGCTTATTCTTGCAAGCAGCAACAATCTTCCAAGTTAGATCCGCCTCACTCTTTCCATTTCCCTGTGCGCCGGGATCAGTGCCGCCATGGCCAGCATCAAGGGCAATTACCCGAACGTTTTTTCGAGCCGAGCGTGTGGCATAAGTAGAAATGCCGTCCGGTGAATCAGCACACTCCAACGCCTGTTTGATGGATTGGGCCTCAACAGCATTGCCTTCGCCGTCCGCATAGTAAACGGAAGTGCCCTCGGAATTAGCAGAGCTCTCAACAACCGCAAAAGAATAATCCCTGTCAGAGAGATCAATCTCATGTTCAGCATCATCGCCCTGCAGAACATAGGTTATTGAAGTAAGAAAATATGTATTGAGATCTAGCTTCGAGCCAAATGTAAATGCAGCAGAATTTACAGCCTGCGCGGAAGCGTCAACCGCTCCATGAACTCCGTTGGCGCTAACATAGTTTAGTGTTGCGGAGGCGATGGTATCGCTGTCATTAGGAGTTGCAAACGCGACGACTTGGTCAGTCCCGCTAATAAGGTTCGGATAGGCAAGGTATATATATTGAAAAGAAGAATCAGTCGATTCAGTTTGCGGCTCAGCCAAAGAAGCATCTACACCGAAATCCTCATCAGCCGATTCGTCGACGCCCGCCGGCGACGATTGCTCAACAGCTATGTCTCCGTCGGCAGCGCCCTCGTCATGTGAAGCTGCAGGATCGTCTGCGGACGCAGCATCTGATGTAATATCCACAGATTGCACGCTATTCGCAGCATAAGCAGCGGCTACAGGGCTCATCAAGGATGAAATCGTCAAGAGTGCAGCTAAAGAAAACGCTGTTGAGGCACGCAATGCCTTTTTCATATTGTATCCCCCATCACAAATAATGATACTAAGGATAAATTATCTTACAATATCCTCCGCATCGGAAGTCCAGTTGTCCAAAGCACGGGAATTGTCATAAAGGCAGATGGAACCTGCCCCTACAAAAGACAACAAGCGTACTCAGCGGGTTTTTCGCCCTTCCAAAGATACAGCGTAAAGCACTGATTTTTGAAGCAATTAGCCGCACCTAAACAGCGCAAGCACCAGTGACACGAAAATCCACTGAAGCAAGCAATTCGACATAATTCGTTTAAAGACGCGGCAGGCGGCGAAAGCGTTTACATAGCCGTGAAATACAGCAAAATGCCTCAGTGTTTCGCTTGCATCAGAGGCGTCTGAGGCTTCATTGACAGAATGATCGAGCCATTAATTGTAGAAAAGTTAGACATGGTCTTCCTGAATCAAACACTGGCAAACAATTGCCCCCACCGCTCTTGCAGCTCTTGAGGACACTTTGCCGGATCTTGGAATTACTTCGCTCCTAAAGCGAGAAGTACTCACTGTCGGGAGATAGGTTCGGCCCGAGCCAGGGATCACCGTACTAAAAGAACTCTGGCCAACGCTGCATGAACAGTGCTTGCTCGCACTTCCAGCGGCGCAGCTTTTCCTCGTCGGCCTCTTCCCTGCCGCGCGAGGTGAACTCGTAGTGGTACAGCTCGGCATAGGGCGTAAAGATGGTGCGGTAGCCCGCCCCCACACGCGCAGACAAAAGTCCGCGTCGTTAAAGCCGACGGCGAATTCCTCGTTGTAGCCGCCAACCTGCTCAAATACGTCGCGCCGGACCATCTAACAGGCGCCCGTTACGGCACTGAAGTTGCCCGGGCGCACGGCACGGGCAAGATGGCCCTCACGCTTTGCAAAAGGCATCTTTGTGGCCGCAAATTAAAAAACGCAATACCATGCCCGTATCGATACGTAATATGCGGCCAGCGCATTCTATTGGTGTGGAAACCGGTACGATTCCTTGATTTAAACCGAAGCCTCTACAGCAATTAATAGCGCCTCCAACAACACAAGCACCAGAGGCATGTCAACCGAGTCATCATCGACGGTCTCAGATAACTTCGCAACGGTTACCACGTCAGCCTTCGGCTCGATCGGCTTCTTAACAGCAGCCTCGGTGATAGTCGTCTTAGTTGCAACAACCGTGGGCGTTACCATGCCTATAACTGGCCTTGCGTGCCCACGACGCACTTTCCTAGATGGTTATCGACCAATCCGCTACAACCAGAGAACGCTGGTACAGAATCCCAATCGTTCCATCACCTGTGTAGAGGGATCGTGTCAACTCACGTATGCGGAAGAAAATGTCAAAAGTCTTGGTTCTACGACAAAGCTTTATTTAACAAATCGCAAGGACCGATAAAACGTATGATGAAACCACCCAAGAGCTTCCTGAGACCTTCCAGCATTAAGCAGATCGCGAACACAACCGTTGGAACAAAAAGTACCTGCAATATTCCCAGCCCAACGCCGACACGCGTAAAGGGAAACAGCGAGCTCCAAAGCCAACTTTGAATGGGCCCATAGTCAGAAATAAGGTAAGTAGCAAAACAAAGTTTTGCGATAGCGTTAACGAAACGGGAGGAAAAATGCGGCATTTTTAAATCAATCAACAAGACCGAGATGGCTATAGCTAACGAAAAAATAGACGCCGGCGAACCGAAAAAGCCGGTATACAAATTCGCAAATGTCGAACCCAGCAAACCATCAAAATGGAATTGACCATAAAACGAGATTGCAACTCCCACAAAGGCAGCAATGCAGCAGGCAACCAGGCACCGTATATCCACTGTTGACAAATCTACATACCAGCGAATATAGGAAACAAAAACGCAAATTATAATAAAATCCACTAGTAGCCCGTCGATGGGAATCCAAAAGAGCGGCACATAACGCAGGAATCCAAAGACAGAGACCAGAAAGACTATTAGATATAGATGTAGTATAGATGTAGTTTCTGGCCCAACGCATGCAAAGCTGGAATTATAAAGGGCAGCAAAAATACAAGCCAAGCATAGACGGTTACAAACCACCAACTAGAACCAGTAAGAGTTGGTGCAAAAATACCTATCAAATTGGTTGGACTTACTTGAATATCGCCGCGAAGTATGAAGAAAAAACCCAGCGCAATACTATAAAAGAGAACCGTGCCTTCGGTTGAAGCTATCCGTTTAACAGCCTTATTTATGGAGTATTCGACTTTCCCCGCAACAAACCAGATTGTTATGGCAACAAAGCAGCCGACCGCAGTTCTTCCATTTGGATAGAAAAAGATATTCTAGAAAAACCTAGTAAACGAACCAGGAAATGCGGAAACAGAATCAGCGTTGTGGACAACGAAATGATGAGCCATTACCGTCCACATAAGGACAATGCGAAGTAATTCGATACGGGAATCTCGTATTGTCTTTGCCATTAAGCCCCCTCCAAAAATAAAATCTATGCCTCGCACGGTCAATCATCGCTTTAAATCTACTTGCAGACGATATCGGATAATATCGAGCTGCATAAGCCTGTATAAACTTATCGCGGAAGTATCGAGTTTTCGCAATTCGTCTTACTAAGTAGTCCACACGTTTCTTTCTTCCAAGCGCATACCAAAAGAAAGGTTAGGACTTCCTAAAACTATTGCCTTAACGCGAGAAGTACTCGCTCTCGGAGGATAGGTTTGGTCCAAGCCACGGATCGCCCGTCAAGAAGAACTCCGGCCAGCGCTGCATGAACAAAGCCTGTTCGCGTTTCCAGCGGCGCAGCTTTTTCTCGTTGGCTTCTTCCCTGCCGCGCGAGGTGAACTCGTAGTGGTACAGTTCGGCATAGGGCGTAAAGATGGTGCGGTAGCCCGCCTCCCACACACGCAGACAAAAGTCCGCGTCGTTAAAGCCGACGGCGAATTCTTCGTTGTAGCCGCCAACCTGTTCAAATACGTCGCGTCGGACCATCTGACAGGCGCCCGTTACGGCGCTATAGTTGCCCGGCCGCACCGCGCGGACAAGATAGCCCTCGCGCTTTGCAGAGAAGTCTTGGTTGGCATGGGCAAGTGCGCCACGCACGCCAACCAAAATGCCAGCGTGCTGCACCAGATGGTCGGCAAAATAGAGCTTAGCGCCCACCACACCCACATCGGGACGCTGCAGATAGCCCATCATCTCTTCAATAAAGTCCGGGCTTATGACCTCGGTATCGTTGTTCAGCAGCAGCAGGTAGTCGCCCCTGGCATGCTCAACGCCAAAGTTGATGATTTGGGAGTAATTGAACTCACCCGGCCAGTACACAACGTGCGCAGTGCCCTTACCGCCAGACGTAGCGGTCACGCGTTCCGGCAGGGTTTCGTAATACGCAAACGTCTCCGGGGCTTCGCTGTTATTCTCCACCAAGACGATCTCGTAATTGGTATACGTGGCCTTCTGGGCGATCGACATCACACAGGCATCGAGCGTCTCAACGTGGTCCTTGGTGGGAATTACAATGCTCACCAGCGGCGCAGGCTCCGGCAGCGCATAATGCACGCGGTAGACAAACGACGTCTCGGTCTCCTCGACCGTTCCGCAAATGCCCAGCGAGTCAAAGTGACGCTGCAGCGCCAAACGACCAGCTTCAATGGCGTAAGGTTTGCTATCTGCAAAGTCATCGGCGGTGAAACCGGGATGCACGCGCCAGTGATACAACACGTGCGCAATATGCTCAAACCGTGCGCCCGATGCAAGGCAGCGAAGAGTCAGATCATAATCCTGGGCGCCCGCGACATCTTCCGGCGACATGCCAATGCGATCGATAAGCGCCTTCTCCACCATCAGAAAATGCGTCACGCAGTTATGGCTATAGAGCAGGTCGACGTTGAGTTGCGTCTTAAAGACCGGCTGACCCCACTCCCCCGTTTTCTGGAACACGTCCTCGTCACAGAACAGGACCTGCGGACGCTCCCCCTCTGCCGCTTTGTTCAACGCGGTGACATAGTGGAACAACGCATCCGGCTCCAGAATGTCATCGTGGTCCAAAAATGCGATGTAGTCGCCCGTCGCTTGCTGAATGCCAGCATTGGTGTTGAGTACAATGCCGCCGTTACCAGGCAGCTCAATCCAATAAACCCGCTCGTCATTGGCGGCGGCCGCAAGATTGGCCACCACATCCCATTCGGGCGAGGCGTCCATAAGCAGCAATTCCCAGTTGTCATAGCTCTGGGATAGCACCGAGTCCAGCAGCTCACGCAGGTAGACCTGATCGGTCTTGTAGCATGGCACCACAATGCTCACGAGCGGCCTATAGGCAAATGCCGCTGAAGCGACACGCTGGCACGTCAAATCACCCGGCTTTGCGCGATGTTGCTCAAACCAACGTCGATAGGCCGCATCATCCGCGCGCGCATCCTTCATGCGGTTCCAACTGTCGTCGACCATGCCGTTGTACAAACGACCATCCATGGCGCAAAATCCGCTCTGGAATTGACCCGTAGGATCAGCCGCAATCGCGACAAAATCGCGTATATCCTGAGGCATCTCAACGCTCAGATACGTTTTATTGACGCGACATCCGTTTTGCTGGAGAACATCGACCTGCGACTCAAAAACATGCACGGTGGCATCGATCGCATTCATGTGCGTATCGAAGACCTGTAGCTCAGGGGCGCACTGGGGGTCTCCCGCCCACTTGACCTCATAGCGCCAGACGGCGCCCTCATCTGCCGGTAAATAACGAACGGCATCGATCTCGTAGCGACCACAGCATTCGCCACGCTGGGCATCGCGGATAAGCGCGCACATCGCAGGCTTTGCTTTGTAGTTAACCTTAGATTCCAGCTTGGCAATACGACTGTCAAAGCGAATAGAGCCCAGCCTTTTACCGCCGGACGCAAATGAAACGTCAATTGTAGAGCCGTCCATAAACGGAAGCACCAAGACGACAAGCTCGCGCTCATAATCGGCAACGGAGGGACAAAGCGCAAGCACGCGGCCGTGATCGACCGGCAGTGCCAAGGACGGCACGCATGCCCCATTGGTCGTCGCGTGAGCAAAAACCTGGGAGCCCTCCTGCTCAATAAGCCTCGCGATATCCTGACCGACAAAACGAAGCAGAACAAACAGACGACCCTGACTGCGGCAAAGCGCCAAACGCTTGATACTCATCTACACCTCTCGCTTTCCCAGAGCATTCGCAGCCATGCGCTTGCACGCGCCCAGGCGCCCAAACCTCAAGACGTCGTAAGCGAACATGAGCTTTTTGCACGAACGAGCAGCAGGAGCCTTACCGATAAGTGCCGCACGCACCATAGCGGCAACAGAAGGAGCGCATTGTGCGAGCGCAGCATCACTGCCCACGGCAGAACCATCAAGCGCCGCGGCAACGGCAGCAAAAACCTTGCCGCAGCCCGAGCTCAGCAGCCTGAGTGCATCGTACAGTACCAGATCACACAGGAAGTACGCCAGGTCATCGGCATGCTGGGCATCGAGCCCATCATGGCGCCAATCGGCCAGCACCGCGGAGTATATCTTCACGTGCTCCAGCAAACGCGTCTCATCGTCATAGCGCATGGTGTCCATGAGCGAGCCCTTGCGTGCCACGCGATAGTCGTACAGCTTGTTCGAGATAAGCGCGGTCTTACGCGAGCGACCATAGACGGCAAAATCGAAGACCTGGTCCTCGCCATACTTAACGGTTTCATCGAACACGATCCCGTTGCCCAGCAAAAAAGCGCGCTTGCAAGCGGTGCGCCATGCAAAGGGGCGAGACGCTTCCTTAAACAGCAGGTCGGAGCTATAGCCCTCAAACGACGCATCGCGCGGGCTCAAAACGCAGTTAAGCCACGGATACCCCGCCTCCAGCGGATACGGGTTTGCGCCAAAGGTCAAAACGTCGCAATCCTCACGCTCAAAGGCATCAACGATTACGCGGCACGCATCAGGCGTAAACCGGTCGTCGGAATCCAAAAACGCAACGACAGACGCCGTGGACGCAGCGATGCCCGCATTGCGCGCGCTCGATAGACCACCGTTGGGCTTATCGACAAGCTTAAAGCGTGTATCCTTTTCGCAATAGGCAGCGGCGATGTCGCGCGAACCATCCGGCGAACCATCGTTAACCAGCACGCCCTCCCAATCGGGCATATCCTGCGCAAGTAGGGAGTCCAGGCACCATGCCAGGCACTCCTCCACCTTATAGATGGGAACGACGACGGAAATCCTAGGGGTAGCCATGGTCACGCGCTCCTACTGTGCCGCCGGCACGTCGTCGGGATGCGGGTTATCGCCGTAGGTATGCTGATACGTCAGCACGCGCCAGACCAGCGGCAGCCCGCCTATCTTAAAGTAGTGCTTAAACGTATTGAGCTTGCCCGGCTTTTTAAAGCCAAAGCGCGAATCGATATAGGCACGGGGCGATTTGACCATCAAACGCAGGTCGGTCTCGCCGCGCGGGTCGAAGAGCGACAGGTCAAAGCGATCGGCATCCCAATCAGCCTTAAGCTCGGGAGACGCCTTCTCCCAAAACCGCTCACGCAACTCATCGACCAGACGCTCGTCATTCCAGCGGTACGTATCGACCTTCATGCGCATTAAAATGCCCTGGAGCCGAGTCTTAAGCTCAGGGCGTTGATCCAAAAAGCGCTGCATCTCGGCATATTCGTCGCACACGCAAAACACCTTGTTGGGCGAATTAACGGAGCTCTTCTCGTTATCTTGGCGATAGCACAAAATGGGGTCCGTAATAAACGCGGCACGCTCGGCGCAAGCCCAAACCTTAAAGTTAAAGCCTGCGTCCTGATACGAGGCACCCGGCGTGGGAAGAAACCGAATCTGATTGTCGTTGAGGAACTCGCGCCGATAGATGGCCGACCAAATGGAAGGCTTGCGGTAGAAAATGCCCGGGCGATCGACGGGGCGATACGCGGCGCCCGTCATATGCTCGTCGATGATCCCAAACAGATCACGGCGCTCGCTGGGCGTGGACCAGTACAGGTAGAAGTCGCCCTTAACAACATCGGCGTGCTCGGCGTCAGCCTTGGCAACCAGCTTTTGGAGCGAATCCTCGAACATAAAGTCATCAGACTCCAAAATGCCCACGTACTCGCCACGCGCCATCTCCAGGCCGCGGTTCATCGAGTCGCCGTAGCCGCTATTGGCCTTGTCAATCATCTTGACGCGCTCATCACGTGCCATGTACTCGCGAATGATATCCGGTGAGCTATCGGTGGAGCCATCGTTGATGCAGATGATTTCGATGTCCTTGAGCGACTGTGTCACAGCGGAATCGAGACACTCGCGCAGGTAGCGCTCAACATTGCAGATGGGAACAAGCAGCGAAACTTTAGGGGTATCAGAGTTCTGCAAGAGAACCTCCTGTTGAATAGCGTGTAACAGGGTTATTTTAGCAGCGAAGTAACGGCGCGCGGCAGCGCCCAGAATTAGATAAAGCGCTCCAGGCAGGCCTTGAGACCGCGAGTCGAAAGATAGAACAGCGTGGCGTCTGCCATCGAAACGCCCGAGGTCGCCGCAACGAGCTTATGGGCAACACGGCAAACGGCGCCCTTAGCAGGCATATCCGCCCACTCCGTTCCCAAAAACGTCGTGAAATCCATATTGACGCGACCGGCCACGCGACGGAAACCATCGGCATCCAAGCGCGCCAAATCAAACACGATAAGGTCCAAGAACCAGGTAATCAGCTCGCCGGGGCAAAGATCCAAAAGGCCGTAGGCCGCCCAGTCTTCCATAACTTCCTCGAGCATCCTCATGTGTGCGTCGAGCTTTTTGGCGCGTGCCTCGGCACTGTTGAACTCGTGCGTCGCCGATTCGCTCTCCATCACGTAGTGGTAGAACCTGACCGGCATGACGACGGTCTTTGAGGCCAGCGCGTAAGCTGCAAACTGGAACACAACGTCCTCGCCCAAGGCCAAGCCGGGGGCAAAACGTATGCCCTCGCGATTGAGCAGCTCGCGCGAAAAAGCCGCGCGGCACGCATAGGGCTGTGCGTTTGCGTGGAACAGCAACTGGGGATCACGGGCGCCAAAAGTGCCCGCCTTTGGGCTCATGAGTTGCTGGACCCGCTTGGGCGCGGCGTCGGACGGCTCGCAAACGCCGCCAAAAACGGCGACCTCGGCATCTGCAGACTCCATGGCATGCAGCACGCACTCGACCGTCTGGGCGTCGATGTAATCGTCGGCGTCCACAAAAAAGACGGTCTCGCCCTCGGCGGCATCGATACCGGCATTTCGAGCGCACGAGACACCAGCGTTTTCCTGGTCAATCACCAGCACACGGTCATCGGCCTGCGCAATTTGACGCAAGACGCCCAGCGAATCGTCAACCGAACCGTCGTTGACACAGACAACCTGAATCGAGCGCTCAGACTGTGCCAGCAGCGAGTCGAGGCATCTCTGAATGGAGCGCGCGGAGTTGTATACGGGAACGACAATAGTCGCTTTGGGAATCGAGGCCTCTCCCATACCGACCTACCCCCTCAGCGATTCGATGAGGAAGGCGGCGACCACACCAGGGCCTCCAACCGAGGCGTAATACTTAGCGCGCCCCAAGGCACCATCCGTTGCAAAGTGCGGATGCTCGTCAACCCAGCCCTCTGGATCTTTGAGGATGGCAGCGAGATTCGCGCGCTTCCACGGCTTAAGATCGTCCAGCGAAAACTCCCCGGCGTCCAAGGCCGCTTGGAATTCCTTGGCCATCTGCACCAGGAACTCCTTATAGAACTTGGGTGCCAAGCGCACATAGTTCCACATATACGAATCGTATTTAATGAGCTGATTGAACTTGAGCATGCGGGCGACGTCATCGCTTGCGTGATCGCGAGCATAATCTTCTCGGATCCAGCGCTCGATTTCGGCATACTCGGTATTGACGCAAAAGACCTTAGCCGAAGAATTGACCGAGGAGTTCTCGTTGTCCTGACGATACGAAAGCACGGCATCGTGCAGGTAAACAGCCTTGTCGGCGCATGCGATCGCCTTAAAGGCAAACGACGTGTCCTGAAAGGATGCTCCCGGAGTCGGCAGGAACTTGATGCCGTTGCGCTCAAGAAAATCACGGCGGTACACAGCCGACCAAATCGACGGCTTTTGCTTAAAGAACTGCGTCGTGTCGCTCGGATGCACCGGCTTGTCACAGTCCCTTGCCTTAAACATCTCGTGCAGCGAGCGGCGCTCCTCGGGCTTAGACCAGTAGAAGTCAAAATTTGCCTTCGCAAAGTCGGTATTGAAGCGCTCGGCAGCTGCCACGAGCTTCTCCAGCGCATCGGGCGCCATAAAGTCATCGGACTCCAGAATGCCCACGTACTTGCCGCGCGCCATCTCAAGCCCGCGGTTCATGGAGTCGCCGTAACCGCTATTGGCCTTGTCGATCATCTTCACGCGCGCGTCGCGCTCCATGTACTCGCGGATAATTGCCGGCGAGTTGTCGGTAGAGCCGTCGTTGATGCAGATGATTTCGATGTCCTCGAGCGTCTGCGCCACGGCGGAATCGAGGCACTCGCGCAGATAGCGCTCAACGTTGTAGATGGGAACAAGCAGCGACAGGACAGGGTCGCCAGGGGAATTAGTAGACAAATGCGCTCCTTAGGAAATACCTGCCGTTAATGGTATCAAAGGGTCGTCCCGCCCGCGGGCGTTTATATAATCTATGGAGCCCGCAGAGGCAAACCGATACGAAAGGACGTCATGCAGCACAAAGCCGCACGCAACATAGTCATCGAAGCGCTGCGCTTAATCGCGGTCGCCACGCCCATGGCAGGTTCCTGCGTTTTATTCAAACCTTGCCAACATGGCGCAGCGACCCTTTACAATAGGTGCCGTCCAAACGACGCATTCGATAGCTTCCGTGCGGCGCTCGCCCGCCACGCGTGAAAGGATATATTCCCCATGACTTCCACCCTCCCCGCTCCCATCGACAAGCTCGCCATCGTTGTCGTCACCTATAAACGCCAGGAGCTTCTGGCCAACCTGTTCGACTCCATGACCGAACTCACGGCAACGCCTTGGCGCATCGTGATCGTCGACAACGAGAATTCGCGCGAGACCGAAGCCATGTGCGCCGCATTCAACGAGCGCCTCGCCAACCTGTGGGGTATCGACACTGGCCAGCCCGATTCACAGGGTGGTACCGACCGCGTTATCTACGCGCCACAGCTCGAAAACGGCGGCGGCGCGGGTGGTTTCTCCGCCGGCACCAAATGCGCCTACGACCTGGGCGCCCAATGGTTCTGGGTGATGGACGACGACGTGCTCGTAATCCCGGAGGGCATCGAGCGCCTGGCCAAGTGGACGGACCGCTACGACGTCATCCAGGGTTCGCGCCTGGACTTCGACGGCGGTGCCTTCTTTTGGCAGTACCAGCTCATCCTTTCGCTCGGTATCCCCAACCCCATCGCTAAGTGGGACCTAGGACCCGAGGGCCACCGCGCCATGAACCAGCTGTGCTTTGAAGGCGGCCTGTTCTCCCGTCGCGTAGTCGACAAGATCGGCCTGCCCGATGCGCGCTTTTTCATCTACGGCGACGACGCCTGCTACGGCTATGTTGCCAGCCAGCATTTCCCCGCCGCCGTGGTTGCAGACGTGGTGCTCAAGCGCGCCCGCGCCGTCTCTAACTGGGACATCGCCGGCAAACGCCAGCTCAACTCCACGAGCGACACCAACCGCTACTACATCATGCGCAATCGTGGCTTTTTGGCCCGCTACATGCAGATTTACGGCGATTACCACCCCATCTTGTTCCGCTTGGGCAACGCCGCGACCTTCTGCAAGGAGTTCATTCGTCTGGCAGCGGTCGACAAATGCTTTAAGACCGGCATTCCGGCGCTGCGCCGCGGCATGAAAGACGCCCGCAAGATCATCAAGGATCCCAACTGGAAGCCCATGCCGCCCATGAAGGACGCGGAATAGCGGGCACCCCCGCAGCATCGCCTGCCCCTACAACCGCTGGCACACCGCAGCCACGTGCCGCCCATCAAACCCAAATCCCCAGCGCAAACGGCCCACGCCGGGTCGCGGTACGCGAATCTTGTCGATACCGTCGCGCTCTATGTCGAGTAGCGCCTGAACGGCCAGCAATTCCAGGCCGAGCGCGTCCACACCGGGGTCATACATCATGTTGATAGAAATCAGCGGGCGCTCGTCGAGCATGCCGATCGTGTCTGCCACGTCGAGCACGGCGCCCGTAGGGATAACCTGGATGTCCCAGCGATCCGCGCCACACTTTCGCCTCGAAGCAGGATTGGCATAGCCCGGCAATCCAAAGCAGAGCCCCTGTAAAAGCAGATGATATGGCAACGGCGCATCTGGGTCGGTCGCACCGATTCCCGCATCTCCCAAGATGCGGTCTAGCGCCTGCCTCACCGTATCCTCGTCCCCACAGCACAACCCGTCGCGAAACGCATCGACGTCTTGAATGTCTTCGGCAGCGCACTCAAACCACTCAATAATCACCAGACGCAATGCCTGGCGAAGCTCGTTATTGGGCAGCCGCAGAGCACGGAGACGACTGCCATGCTCCGGCTCCTCTGTCATATCCGTCGTGAGAAAACCGGACAGATACAGCGCCGTCCACAGGCCATCATCAGACGGGGCCTCTGGACCCGCAGCGCTCAAACAAAGCGGGACCTCAACGCACCCATGGGCCTCGAGCAAATCGAACAGGACCGAAAGGCGGTCGAGATTCCACCCGGCAACTACCCTACTCAGGCAATCGGCATATCCATACAGATCGGCACGCACAGGCGCCGTGCAGCCTCGGTCCAGAAAGCCGATCACACGCGCCGGACTCGAGCAATAGGCCCTGCCAAACCGATATCCCTCGAGCCACTCACGCGCATCATCCAGGTATTCTTCGCGTCCAGCATGATTCAACAGAGCCTCGACCTCGGCATCCGAAAAGCCGAACCAACGGTCACACCACGTCGACAGCGGCGTCGTCAGACAATACGAGCAGTTTCGCGAAGAAAGTGCCGCTTCGGCAGGGCCGGGACGCTCCCCCATCAGACACGCCAGCCGCAACGAATCGCCCGCAGCGGCAATGACGTCAAACAGCACGCAATCGAATAGCTTTGCCGGATCGGCGCCGGAAGCGCCCCTCGCACTCGCACGGCCCAACCACACCGCGTCGTACCCATCAACGAGCAATACAACCTGCTCATCACAGGCCATCACCAGCAGCTCAATGAGCACGCCAAGCACCGAGTCAACCTCGTCCGCGCTCGCTACGCCACGCGCAACGCGTTCGATGTGACGCACCTTATCTCGCGCTAAATCCGGAGCCTCCAAGAGCGCCAACAGCCGAGCGCACTCGCCCGAAAGAGCATCACGCACGACGTCGGCAACAGCGGCGTCACGCCTCGTAGCGCCAGAAAAGTCCAGCGATATCACCGGATAGCAAGCGTACTCGTCCCGATAGCGTCCGCTGGCCGCATCCCAAATCTGGGAACCAGCAAACAGGCCCCGATCGACCTGCCCGACCGCGGGTCGCTCCAGAAAAGCCTTAAGCATCGACAGGTTCATGCTCTTGCCAAAGCCTTCGGGTCGACAGCACACCACAACAGAGGCATCAGCATCCAAGACATCGGCAATAAACATCGTCTTGTCGACTAGCACGCATCGATCCATGGCCTCGGCAAAGTCATGTTCGCCGACCGGTAGCGCCCCGTTACCCGAGCGATCGATCAACTCTACGCCATAGTAGGCAGTATCACCATAAATCGCCTGTTCAGACACCGTAACTTCTCCCTAAAACGCAGCACGATGCCCATTGTATCGAGCAACTCAACCGCAATTATGCCGTCATACAGACGTTTCGGGCAACGGTAGCAACATGAAGTGTGAGGGGGCATAACTAATCGATGCACAACAAAACAGGGCCCGATGCAGTTGCACCGGACCCCGTCCTAGTTCTTAGATTATCAGGCGACCAGGAACTTACTCCTCGGAACCGTCCTCACCAGCAGCCTTATTCTGCTGATCGAGTTTATGCTTACCGCTCACAATAGACGTGGCGCCCAGCGTGGCCAGGCTTGCGCTGGCAAGGCTCGCCATCACGATGAGGTCACCCGTCTTGGGCATATTGCCACCCGAGGCCTTGGTCGTCGTGGTGGTCGTAGTCGTCGTGGTGGTGGTAGTAGCACCACCCTTATCCCCAGCCTTCTGAGCATCGGCGTCGGACTGTCTCGCGCCCTCATCGGCGGCATCGGACCCTGGTCAGACGCCCCCTCATCAGAAGAAGAGCCACCGTTAATGCCAGCCGTCAAAGAAGATCCAAGCATGGAGCCAAGCTGCTCGCTGGTAGAAGGCTTATTTTCCGTCGAGGAATCGCCGGCATTGGATACCTCACTCGAACCGCCCTCGGAAGCATCGGAGCCAGAACCGTTAGAGGAGCCAGCATCGGCAGCGGAATCGCCAGCGCCGTTGGAAGCGCCCGCATCGGTAGAGCCAGATGTCGCACCATCCGTAGCGCCGTCGGGGCCAGAAGTCGACGAATCGCCAGAAGCGCCACCGGCCGCGGTGCCACCAGACGTAGCCCCACCGTTACCGGCATCATTGCTGCCCGTATCAGTTGAGGGCGCATCCACACCGCCACTATCGCTCACATCGCCATCGGTACCAGGCGTCGGTGCGGCGGGAGCGGCGGGCGCCATGCTCGGACCGGGCGCCGGCGCGGGCTCAGGATCCACAGGCGTTGCCGCGGCAGCCTCGTCCTCGGCAATATAGACCAGACAATCCTTGAGCTCATTGCGGTAGCGGTTCTTCCAGCCCTCGTGGTACTGAGGCTGGCTTGCATACTTGGTCGCCACGTTATTGACCACGCTGTTGGAAAGCGCCGTCACAAACTCGCGGTCCGTCATGCTGTTGGAAAAGTTTGCCCAGCGGAAAAGTCCTGGCAGCCACCGGTGCCGCACATATTGGTGATACTCCACACCATGCCCTTGACGCAGTCGGCGCGGCCGGAGATATCAATGCCGAGAGCGCTCTTGAGCCACGCCTCGGTCACCGCATAGTACGAGTTGTACGCATACGCATCCTGCAGTGCCGAGAACTCAGCCGGATCGGTGTTATAAGCACCCAGGAAGGCATCCTGTGCGATGCGGCCCAGCTCAGTGAGCTGACCGTTCGCATACATGGGGTTGCTTCCGTTGGAAATCTCGCTGCCACGATCGATCGCGGACTTAAGCATGCCGTACTTTGCAGAATCGTAGTTGTAGACCTGCTTCATAAACGGGATGAGCGACAAGCGGCGGTCGAACTGATAATAGCCCAACGCGTTATAGCCGTCGCCATACGAAAAGCCCTGGTTATAGTTGCCATGGCTCTCATACTTGGTAAAGTACTTCATCTCGCGAGTCACGTTGACAAACGAAACGCCCTGGACCGAGCGCAGCACGCCCGAGAAGGACTGCTGGGTGTAAAGGCCTTTGTCGATATCGGTGGCATCCGAGGCAACGCCCGGCGTGGGCTCCTCGGCAACAGCAGTCACAGGCGCGGCAACGGTGCCAAACGAAAGCGCCAACGTGAGCCCCGCGACAATTGCGGAATGCTTGGGCTGCATAGATCCTCCCTGCATTGGTGTGGTTAAAGAGCAGTTTGCAAAGATGAATTCAGTATTACAGCTCCCCGTTTGTTGCACAACAACCCCTCGGTAAACGGCAACAACCCTCCGCGAAATCTTAAGGAATTAAACAAACTGGTCGTCAGGCGCCAACAGAAGCTCGCCGTAACGCTCCATCAGCCCGTCCCTCAACTGACAGAAAGCAGGGATATAGACTTTCAAGATGCGCTGAATCAAATCTTGAGCGAGCTTGTTGTCATAGATATGGACGTTCGTATTGCGGTCTCTGAGCATATCTAGCCAGGCTGCCTCATCAATAAAGTCATAGAATCGGTAGGACTCCTTCAAGATGGCACGAGGAGACCCCGACGCAGCAAGCGTGGCGCCCTCATACTCGAGCAGACGCTTGAGGAGCTTCCAGCTCAGTTCAAATTGAAGATTGAACTTATTAATCAATCCACTCTGAACAAAATCATTGTTGAGATCCTGATTAGGCGCATCCTCAAGATTCGCCAAGGCACTGGCAAAGTTCTCATATTTTTTCATACAGAATCACACCATCCCTGGCAATTTCATCGAGCAATTGCTGCGATAAGGACTCGTCGAGATTGACGACATCTACATCTAAAAGAGTATCAAGACGTTCCTCGATCAAATATGAGAAACGGCCGAAATCCCGGCAACCTGCTACGGCGATGTCAATATCGCTCTTGGGCAAGTTGTCGCCTCGAGCACGAGAACCAAACAGCACGACCTTCTCGGCGTCACATTCCCGAGCAAAAACTTCGATTTGCTTGTACACCTTGTCGAGAGATGCCATTTGCACCCCTACAACTTAATGTCAAAGTTGATCTCGGGGACGGCGGCTAGGTCGGCCAGGGTCACGCCGTCGACATACTTTTCGATCACGTCGTCCAGACCGCGCCAGAACTTGACGGTCGAGCAAAGGTCGCTGCGGGTGCAGCTGTTGTCGATGCCGTCGCACGCCACCGGAGCCGTGCTGCCCTCGACGGCACGCAGGATGTCGCCGGCGCGCACCTCGGCCGGGTCCTTGGCCATCATGTAACCGCCGCCCTTACCGCGTACGCTTTTAAGCAGGCCCGCCTTCATAAGCGGACGGACCAGCTGCTCCAAATACTTTTGCGAGATGCGCTCGCGGTCGGCGACCTCGCGCAGGGCGATTTTGCCCTCGACGTCACCAAGCGCTGCGATATAGATCATCAGCCGGAGGGCATAGCGGCCCTTAGAAGAAATGAGCATACCTACCCTCTCATCGTTACCGGGACAAAATACCAGGCTTGTTTGTCCCAAATCTTAAGTAAATGGGACAAACACAACAGGTTATTTTGTCCCAGAATTTGAAAAGTCGAGTGGATTAGTCGGGTTTTCCCTTGACTAACGCCGAACCCATAGTAACTTTATTCCGAGAAGATTCCTAGGGTTTAGTACACCTATGAGTACACCATATACAGAGAGGGACAGCATGAGTGCGAATCCGCTGCTTTCCATCGAAGGTCTGACCGCCTCCGTGGACGAGAAGACCATCCTCCACAACGTCAACCTCAACGTCGCCGCCGGCGAGACCCATGTGCTGATGGGACCCAACGGCGCCGGCAAGTCCACCCTCGGCCACCTGGTCATGGGCGACCCCGTCTACACCGTGCAGGACGGCCGCATCGTCTTTGACGGCCAGGACATCACCGAGCTCACCACCGACAAACGCTCGCGCGCCGGCCTGTTCCTGAGCTTCCAGGCCCCGGTCGAGATCCCGGGCGTGCCGCTGTCGAGCTTTTTGCGCGCCAGCATCGCCGGCCGCCCCGGCCTGGAGATGAAGGGCAAGGAGTTCCGCCGTCGCGTCAAGGAGCTCGCGGCCGAGCTCAACATGGATACCGCCTACCTCAACCGCGAGCTGGGCGTGGGCTTCTCGGGCGGCGAGAAAAAGAAGGTCGAGATGCTCCAGCTTCTGCTGCTGCAGCCCAAGCTCGCCATCCTGGACGAAACTGACTCCGGCCTGGACGTCGACGCCCTGTCCACCGTCAGCCATGGCATGGATGCCTACCGCAAGAGCTGCGACGGCTCCATGCTCATCATCACGCACAACACGCGCATCCTGGAGCACCTGGATGTCGACCGCGTCCACGTTATGGTCAAGGGCCATATCGTGCGCGAGGACGACGCCTCGCTGATCCCTTGGATCGACAAGAACGGTTTTGAGACCTTCGAGCGCGAGGCCGCCGAGCAGCGCGCCCAGGCCGAGGCCGCCGCTGCCGAGCAGCAGGCGTAAAGGGGCGACGCAATGACCAAGAACCGCACCGAGGTCGCGGACATCGACCGCAGCCTCTACGACTTCACCTATGGCGAGGAGGGATTCGAGCGCCTCGACGCCGGCATCACGCCCGACATCGTGCGCGAGATCAGCGCCAAAAAGGACGAGCCGCAGTGGATGCTCGACCTGCGCCTCAAGTCCCTCGAGATCTTCAACCGCTTCCCCGACCCGACGTGGGGCCCCTCCATCGAGGGCCTGGACATGGACAACATCGTCACCTACGTCAAGCCCAACACCGACCAAAAGCACGACTGGGAGTCGGTGCCCGACGACATCAAGAACACCTTTGAGCGCCTGGGCATTCCCGAGGCCGAACGCAGCTACCTGGCGGGCGTCGGCGCACAGTACGACTCCGAGCTCGTCTACCACAATATGCAGGACACGGCGTCCAAGATGGGCATCGTCTACTCCGGCATCGAGGAGGCCCTGCACGATCCGCAGTGGGAGCCGCTCATCCACGAGAAGTTTATGACGCTCATCCCGCCCACCGACCACAAGTTTGCAGCCCTGCACGGTGCCGTGTGGTCGGGCGGCTCGTTTGTCTACGTGCCCAAGGGCACCAAGCTCGATTTTCCGCTGCAGAGCTACTTCCGCCTCAACGCCAAGGGCGCCGGCCAGTTTGAGCACACGCTCATCATCGTCGAGGACGATGCCGACCTGCACTTTATCGAGGGTTGCTCCGCGCCCAAGTACAACGTGGCCAACCTCCACGCCGGCGCTGTGGAGCTCTTTGTGGGCAAGCGCGCGCACCTGCGCTACTCGACCATCGAGAACTGGTCCAAAAACATGTACAACCTCAACACCAAGCGTGCGCGCGTGGACGAGGACGGAAACATCGAGTGGATCAGCGGCTCCTTCGGCAGCCACGTGGGTTATCTCTACCCCATGAGCGTGCTCAACGGCCGCCGCGCTCGCTCGAGCTTTACCGGCATCACCTTTGCCGGTGCCGGCCAAAACCTCGACACCGGATGCAAGGTCGTGCTCAACGCGCCCGAGACATCGGCAACCGTCGAGACCAAGGGCATCTCCAAGAGCGGCGGCATCCAGACCTTCCGCAGCTCCATTGTGGCCACGCCTAAGGCCGAGGGCTCCAAGGCAACCGTGAGCTGCCAGTCGCTCATGCTCGACGACCAGAGCCGCTCCGACACCATCCCCGCCATGGACATCCGCGCCAAGAACGTCGATATCGGCCACGAGGCCACCATCGGCCGCATCGGCGACGACAAGGTGTTCTACCTGATGAGCCGCGGCATCTCGGAGGAAGAGGCCCGCACCATGATCGTCAACGGCTTTGCCAACCCGGTCTCCAAGGAGCTACCGCTTGAGTACGCCGTTGAGATGAACAACCTGATCAAGCTCGAGATGGAAGGAGCGATCGGATAATGAAACAGGAAACCAACACCGCTGCTACCACGCTCGAGCAGGTTAATGCGATGCCTGCCGCCACTTGGGGTTGGCTGCGTATGAACCAGACCAAGCTTGAGCTTTCGGACGAGCTTGCCGCCGCTCCCGCCGAGGCCGTTGAGATCGAGGGGCTGGACGAGCAGTTTGCCGGCTCGGCCGACGCCTTCGACGCCGCCATGGATGCCATGGCCGAGCGCTTCCCCGAGCGCCGCGCCTCCGCCCCCGGCGACGCCGCCGATCGTGCCCGCATCACGCCCGAGACCGAGCTCGACGTGCCCGCCACCTCCGTCTACCAGGCCGGCGCCATCAAGCTCGAGGAGGAGCTCTCCCCTGCCGAGGCCTTCGAGACCGGCATGGGCGAGGCTGCCTATACCTACCTGGCCGACCACGCCACCAAGCGCATCGTCATCGATGTGTCCGCATACAAGCACGCCACGGTTACCGTGCGCGTGAGCGGTGTCGATGCAGCGGTTGCGATTGCCGCCATCGACGTCGTCGCCCGCCCGCAGGCAACGCTCGACCTGCAGATCGCCCTAGACTCCCCCGTCAACGGCCAAGGCGTCGTGGGCTCCGTGCTACGCGTGTGCGCTTACGAGTACGCCACTGTCAACGTAACCTGCACGCAGACGCTCGATGACAGCTGGATCGCGCTCGACGACACCGGTCTGTTCCTGGACGAGGGCGCGCGCGTCAACGTGCAGCACACCGTCCTGGGTGCCGGTGCCAGCGCCACCGGCCTTGCCGGCGACCTGCTGGGCGACACCGCCAAGGTAACGATCGATACCGATTACCTTGGCGCCCGCGAGCAGGTGCGCGACTTTAACTACGAGCTGCGCCACCGCGGCCGCAAGACCGAGTGCGAGATCGACGCCAACGGCGTGCTGACCGGCACGTCCAAGAAGGTCTACCGCGGCACCATCGACCTCGTGCACGGCTGCAAGGGTGCCGTCGGCACCGAGCGCGAAACCGTGCTGCTGGCCAACAAGGGCGTCGACAACAAGACCGTTCCCGTCATCCTCTGCGACGAGGACGACGTCGCCGGCAACCACGGCGCCACCATCGGTCACGTCCGTGACGAGCAGCTGTTCTATCTCGCCTGCCGCGGCCTTGACCAAAACGCCGCCGAGGACCTGTTCATCCGCGCCAAGCTGGAGGACGCCGCGCTTTCCGCCACTGACGAGCGCACCCGCGCTGCCGTCGTCCGCTTTGGCAACAACCTGATCGACAACTTTGAGGAGGAGCTCGCATGATCGACACCGAGCACGTTAAATGCGACACCTGTACCGCACCGGAGCCTATGGAGCTCGACGCCAGCGACGAGGCCTCGCGCGGCTGGCCTACCGTCGACATCGAGACCAACCCCTACAAGGCGCAGTTCCCGCTGTTCCAGCAGCACCCCGAGATCGCCTTCCTCGATAGCGCCGCCACCGCGCAGCGTCCCGCCTGCGTGCTCGACGCCGAGCGCGATTTCTACCAGCGCATGAACGCCAACCCCCTGCGTGGCCTGTACTCGCTGTCCGTCGAGGCCACCGAGGCCATCGCGAAGGTGCGCCAGCAGATCGCCGACGTCATCGGCGCCCCCCAGGCCAACGAGGTCGCCTTCACCCGCAACACGAGCGAGTCGCTCAACCTGGTCGCCAAGAGCTTTGCGCCCACGGTCCTCGAGCCGGGCGACGAGGTCGTCATCACCATCATGGAGCACCACTCTAACCTGATCCCGTGGCAGCAGGTCTGCCGCGAGACCGGCGCCAAGCTCGTCTACCTCTACCCCACCAAGACCGGTCAGCTCACGACCGAGGAGGTTCTGTCCAAGGTGGGCCCCAAGACCAAGATCTTGGCTGTGGGTCAGGTCTCTAACGTCCTGGGCGTCGAGAACCCGGTCAAGAATCTCGGCAAGCTCGTGCACAAGTACGGCGGCTATCTGGTCGTCGACGGCGCGCAGTCGCTGCCGCACATGCCGGTCGATGTGGCCGATCTGGGCGCCGACTTCTTTGCCTTTAGCGCGCACAAGGCCATGGGCCCCATGGGCATCGGCGTGCTGTGGGGCAAGATGGACCTGCTCAACGCCATGCCGCCCATGCTCACCGGCGGCGAGATGATCGACTCGGTCACCGAGCAGGACGCCGTCTGGGCGCCCGTCCCCGAGAAGTTCGAGGCCGGCACGCAGGACGCCGCCGGCATCTTCGCCACGGGCGCGGCGCTTGACTACCTGGTCAACACGGTAGGCTACGAAAACATCCAGACCCGTGAGAAGGCACTCGTCCACTACCTGATGGGCGAGCTCATGCAGCTCGACTTTGTCCAGATCATCGGCTCCATCTATTGGGACAACCACCACGGCGTCGTCAGCTTTAACGTCAAGGGCATCCACCCGCACGATGTCGCGAGCATCATGGATATGGACGGCGTCTGCATCCGCGCCGGTCACCACTGCGCGCAGCCGTTGCTCACCTGGCTAGGCGTCGAGAACCTTGCCTGCTGCCGCGCCAGCGTGGCTTTCTACAACGACAAGGCCGATATCGACAAGTTTATCGCCGGCCTGCATCACGTTTGGAGCACGTTCAATGGGTAATCTGTACACCTCCACCACGTTTATGGAGCACAACTCGCATCCCGACTATAAGTACGAGATGGATGCCCCCACGCACGAGCACGACGGCATCAACCCCAGCTGCGGCGACGAGCTCACCTTGCAGCTGCGTGTCGAAAACGGCGTGATCGAGGAGGCCTCCTTTACCGGTCACGGTTGTGCCATCAGCCAGGCCAGCGCCGACATCATGGCCGATCTCATCACCGGCGAGACGGTCGAGGAGGCTCGTCGTCTGGCAGGGCTTTTCCTCGCCATGATCCGTGGCGAGCAGCTCTCCGAGGAAGACCTGGAAGACCTGGACGAGGCCGCCCAGCTCCAGGACATCTCGCACATGCCCGCCCGCGTCAAATGCGCCGAGTTAGCCTGGCGCACCCTCGACGGCATGCTCACGGGACAAAATAATCAGTAATAGTTGTCTCAAATCTGAAGAATTCTGTTGGCCGAATCGCTTAACTTTCGCGATTCGGCCATTTTCTTTTCTGCCTTTATTTCGAGCCCTCGGCCTGCGCGTCCACCTGCGCATAAGCGCGCACAATGCGAGAAACGGTACTTTTGCCAATACCCGTATACCGCTCAATATGACGCACCGTAAATCCGGCATCGTGCAATCCAACAATAACGGTATCACGCTGCGCAGGCGGTGCGGCTTTAACCCCGTGGAGCGGAGCCCCGAGGCTCTTCGCCAACCTGTCGGCAAAGGAGTGGCGTTCCCACTCCGTCTCTTTCATATCGCACAGCACCGGTTCGCCGCCGTCGGGCATCGCTAGCGAATAGGCAATAAAGCCCTCGGCAGAACCAAATAGCTCAAGCGCACAAGAAGGATCGGAAAATCCCCTCGTGACATCAGCCGCATCGCTGTCGTAAGCGCGCAGATGCTCCGCAAAGCTGCTCCAGGGATAACGCTCGATTAGGCTAATGCCCGCCTCCTGCGGATCGGCGTGTACGGAGCGAATAGCCTCCATCACCTGCCAGTCGGTATCGAGCGAGCGGCGCTCAAAACGCTCACGAAATAGGCAGCCCGCGCGCCCGGTACGCTTATTGAACCGACGAGCATACGTCAACAGTAGCCGCTGCATAGCAGCGCTCATTTTGTCCTCGTAATCCAAAAGCACCAGATCCACGTAGTCACTCATGAGACACCACGCCACAATCGTCACCTGGGCATCGCGGCAGCAGTCGCGCATCAGTTCCAAAAACTCCCACCGGTCCTCGTCGCTCTCAAAGATCAACTGCCCGCCCATACCGCGGGCACAAACATGGTAAAAACCGGTGATCGTTTTCCAAACGCGCTGCATGGCGCTCCCTTCGCCGGGATCTGCTTACCATCCAATACATCACGATTGAAACGTGCCATCAAAACATTCACGCAAAATGGCACCCGTCGACGGTAAAAGGCGGCAAACCGATGGCGAACGGCAATATAGCCACAGGTCAAGCAACGCTGTCTTGCCAAAAGCTTGACCACAACCGAGCTCCTTCAACGGACCGCACAACCACAAACAGTTTAGTTAAATCGTTTCAATTGAAAGTTCCGCGCTTCTCGCTACGAAAACTGAGCCGTTCGCCGAATATTCCGTGCATTTCGCGGTATTATAGGGGCTGCATGTCATGTCCCATTCGAAGGGTCGCCCGGCAATCGCCAGCCACGACCCCCAGACGGGACGCCAACACGATAGAGAGGAGAGGCATGCAGTACTCACAGGAAGTGGAGAACATGTGCCCCGTTGCCAAGGGTGCATACCACGGCCCCGCACCCATCCCCGAGGAGGGCAAGTGGGTCCAGGCTAAGGAGATTTCCGACATCTCCGGTCTTACGCACGGTGTGGGTTGGTGCGCACCTCAGCAGGGCGCCTGCAAGCTCACGCTGAACGTCAAGGACGGCATCATCGAGGAGGCCCTCGTTGAGACCATCGGCTGCTCGGGCATGACCCACTCTGCCGCCATGGCTTCCGAGATCCTTCCCGGCAAGACCATCCTCGAGGCCCTCAACACCGACCTCGTCTGCGACGCCATCAACGTTGCTATGCGCGAGATCTTCCTGCAGATCGTTTACGGCCGCAGCCAGACCGCGTTCTCCGAGGGCGGCCTGCCCGTGGGCGCCTCCCTCGACGACCTCGGCAAGGGCCTTCGCTCTCAGGTCGGCACCATGTTCGGCACCAAGGCCAAGGGCGCTCGTTACCTCGAGCTCGCTCAGGGCTACGTCACCCGCATGGCCCTCAACGACAAGAACGAGATCATCGCATTCGAGTTCCTGAACCTCGGTAAGTTCACCGACGCCGTCAAGGCCGGCAAGACCCCCGAGGAGGCCATCGCTGGCGCTATGGGCCACTATGGTCAGTGGGAGAACGCTGCCAAGTACATCGACCCGCGCACCGACGAGGAGACTCACTCCGTCGCCAGCGTGTTCCCGGTTCACGAGTAGAAAGGGAGGGAAATAACTATGACTGTTACGTTCGAAGGTTACGAGCGCCGCGCTGACAAGATCAACAAGTGCCTCGCCGACAACGGCATCGCCTCCCTCGAGGAAGCTCTGCAGATCTGCACCGACAAGGGCTTCAACCCGCGTGAGATCGTCAACAACACCCAGTCCATCGCCTTCCAGAACGCCGAGTGGGCCTACACCCTCGGCTGCGCTCTCGCTGTCAAGCGTGGCGCCAAGACTGCTTCTGAGGCTGCCGCCATCATCGGCGAGGGCATCCAGGCCTTCACCGTTCCCGGCTCCGTCGCCGAGGACCGCAAGGTCGGTCTGGGTCACGGTAACCTGGGCGCCATGCTGCTCTCCGACGACACCGAGTGCTTCGCCTTCCTGGCTGGCCATGAGTCCTTCGCTGCCGCTGAGGGCGCTATCGGCCTGGCTCTGAACGCCAACAAGGCTCGTAAGAAGCCGCTGCGCGTTATCCTCAACGGTCTGGGCAAGGACGCCGCTCAGATCATCGCCCGCATCAACGGCTTCACCTACGTGAAGACCCAGTTCGACTACTTCACGGGCGAGCTCAAGGTCGTCGAGACCATCCCCTACTCCGATGGTCCCCGCGCCGCCGTCAACTGCTACGGCGCCGACGACGTCCGCGAGGGCGTTGCCATCATGTGGCACGAGAACGTCGACATCTCGATCACCGGCAACTCCACCAACCCGACGCGCTTCCAGCACCCCGTCGCTGGCACCTACAAGAAGGAGCGCCTCGAGGCTGGCAAGAAGTACTTCTCCGTCGCTTCTGGTGGCGGCACTGGCCGTACCCTGCACCCGGACAACATGGGCGCCGGCCCTGCCTCTTACGGCATGACCGACACCATGGGCCGTATGCACTCCGACGCCCAGTTCGCCGGTTCTTCCTCCGTGCCTGCGCACGTCGACATGATGGGTCTCATCGGCATGGGCAACAACCCCATGGTCGGTGCCACCGTCGCCTGCGCTGTCGCCGTCGAGGAGGCCCTCAAGGCCTAATCGCGCCCGCGCGATGCTCATATAGTTGAGCTTTAGAGCCGCTACCCGCACGGGTAGCGGCTCTTTTTTGTCGCCGCAAAGCGTTCAAGAGCCGATATATCAGTTCTGATGGAACGTAAGGCGTGATGGGAAGGAGCCGCCAAGCGACCCTAACGTCCACACGCCATATTTGCCCTTTACCGATTTATCCAATCTTTGCGATACCTTTGCCAATCTCCCGTGCGACAATGCGCGAACGAGAAAGGAATCCCATGGAATCAACTGATGTACTGGTAATCGGATCGGGCATCGCTGGCCTTTGTGCCGCCATAGAAGCAGCAAGCGCGGGTGCGACCGTTGCCATCGCAAGCGCCGGCAAGACCATGAGCGGGTCGAGCTTCTTCCCGGGCACCTGGGGCCTCGGGCTTATTGGGCCCGTCGACGAAGACGACGAACAGGACCTTATCGACACCATCCAAACCGTCGGCGGCGGCGCTGCCGACCCCGAACTCGTCCAGACGTTCGTCCACGGCATTCCCCAAGCGATTGACTGGCTCGAACAGGATCTGGGCGTAGAACTCCAGCGTCCGCAAAGCGCCGAGAGCGCCCAGCAAAAGCAATTTATCCCCTGCTTTGACCATAAGACACGCATGTGGCGCGGTCTGACCCGCAAGCCTCTTGAAGACGCATGTGCGGCCCAGATCAAATCTCTTGGCATTCGTCTGCTCCCCCGCCACGAGCTCATCGATCTTGTTGAGGACACAACCGGAAAGATTACCGGCGCCTTGCTCTACGACCGCGCAAACGAACATCTCGTGCCCATGACAGCCAAGACCACTATCATCGCTGCGGGCGGCACGGGTGGCCTGTTCGAGCGCAGCCTCACTTCGGCCGATGTACTCAGCTCCTCGCAGGCCATCGCACAGGCACATGGCGCATCCCTTACGAATATAGAGTTCATGCAGATGATGCCCGGCTTCATTGAACCTAAGCGCAACCTGGTCTTTAACGAAAAGACCTGGCGCTATGTCAAGTTCGACCAACCGGTCGACATTGCCGACGAAGAGTTAGACGATCTGCTTGAGCAACGCTCAGGATATGGCCCCTTCACTTCGCGCTTGGCTTCTCGCGCCATCGATCTTGCCATCGATCAAGCGGGTGTCGAAGGTCTGGCGCTCCACTACGACTTCCCTCGCGAGGATGTTCCCGAGTTCGTGCAGACCTTTGCCACCTGGCTGCAAGACGAGCACGGTATCGCGCCGAGCGACGAGATGCGCGTGGCGATGTATGCCCACGCCGCCAACGGCGGCATCAAGATCGACAAGACCGCGTACACGGGCGTTGAGGGCCTCTACGCCTGCGGCGAGGCAACAGGCGGCATGCACGGCGCTGACCGCATCGGAGGCCTGTCGAGCGCCAATGGCATCGTATTCGGGCGTATCGCTGGCGCATCAGCGGCTCGAGCAGCACAGAAAGAGCCTGAGGCAGCTCTGAAGGCGGATATCGCCCTCCCCGAGTACGGCATTGCCATAACAGACGCCGAACGCCTGAGGCACAGCCTTAAGCACACGATGAGCACCTATTGCATGATCAACCGCACCGAGACGGGCCTATCCGAGGCACTACACGAGCTTGAGGACTTGAAGGCGAAAGCAACGACCTTGAGCACGCAGAAAGCCCAGGAGGGCGAAGTCGCAGCCCTCGCCCGCCTGCAATCGCAGATTCAACTGGCAACGGAGATGGTCAAAGCCATGCGCAAACGAACCGAAAGCCTAGGTTCGCACTATCGAGCGGACTAGGCTGAGCCCCTATCCAAAACAGAACACAACTTATCGATATCTATCGGCCCTGTGGACTAGAAGCAACACGGGGCTCATTGGTGTCCGCACGGCTGCGTATCATTATTCTGAATATAGAGAGGACAAAGCCCGTGCAGACAACAGACCAGAGAGGAAGAGATATGGACAGCAGGGATATCGAAAAGTGGCGCGTCAAACTTGATAGCTACGCCCGTGTGGAAGACGGGGTTGAGTATTGGCTCGCACGCGATTTAATGGAACCCATGGGATACACTCGATGGGAGAACTTCGCCGAAGTTGTTAAGAGGGCAAAAGTCTCGTGCGAAACAAACAAAACTCCAGTTGATTCCCATTTTCGTGACACCACGAAAATGGTAACTGCCGGTGTCGCCGCTCGCGCGGTTAAAGACTACAAACTGACGCGCTATGCATGCTATTTAATCGCCCAGAACGGAGATTCAAACAAGCCAGAGATCGCACTCGCCCAGGCATACTTTGCCGTGCAGACGCGCCGCCAAGAGCTCATAGAGCAGCGCTTCGCAGAGATTCAGCGCTTGCAGGCGCGCCACTCGCTATCCGATTCAGAGAAACAGCTCTCGGGTATTGCGTTCAAACGCGGCGTGGACTCCAAAGGATTCGCGATCATCAAGTCGAAGGGCGATGAAGCGTTATTCGGCGGCAGAAGCACGGCGGAAATGAAGCAGCAGCTCGGCGTACCCAAGAGCGCGGCATTGGCGGACAGGTTAGCCGATGTCCTCATCAAAGCAAAGGACCTTACGAACTCGATGACTGCTTTCAACGCAGAGGAACACGACCTGTACGGTCTGGACCAGATCAAGCAAGAGCACGTCGAGAACAACACAAGCGTGCGTGGCAGCCTCATTGACCGCGGAATTGTCCCCGAAAATCTACCACCTGCCGAGGACACAAAGAAGCTCGAGCGTCGCGTGAAGGCAGACGAGAAGAAACTCAAGGAGGGTACTGACGGCTTTGCCGATCCACAAGGTAGACTCGATTTGTAAATATTCCGGGTTACTTTGGTGGGCCGTCAGGGGGTCAGCTTGCTGCGCAGGCGGCCGCTGCGGCGCCAAGGCGCCTTGCGCGCTGCGCTGGCAAACGCTTACGCGTTTTCTAAGCTCCGCGCCCTTTCGGGTTCGACCCCATGTGAGGTCAACGAAAAAAGCGACCAGCCGAAGCCAGTCGCTTTAACATGCTTTGGTGGGCCGTCAGGGGTTCGAACCCTGGACCTTGGGATTAAGAGTCCCCTGCTCTACCAACTGAGCTAACGACCCAAAGCTAAAGTCCGTTATGGCGGACTTTAGAGGAGATATCGTGTGGTGGGCCGTCAGGGGGTCGAACCCTGGACCTTGGGATTAAGAGTCCCCTGCTCTACCAACTGAGCTAACGACCCGATATCAACACGAAGCAAGAACTGGGGTGGGTAAAGGGACTCGAACCCTCGACCTACGGGACCACAACCCGTCGCTCTAGCCAACTGAGCTACACCCACCGTGTCCTGTGCGCTTCGCGCTCGACTATTATTGCAAGGAACGCCATGCGATGCAAGCCCCAATTTTCAAGAATTTTGAAAAGAGTTTTTCGAGTGCGTTTCGAGCAATTCCCACCCTTTTCATAGGAGTAAACTTGCCCCACTGCAAACCCTCGAAAGGACCGTCATGAAAGAACTCTCCAATCGCACGGCATCATTCACCGATTCGGTCATCCGCCGCATGACACGCATCTCCAATAAGTACGGTGCCGTCAACCTCTCGCAGGGCTTCCCTGACTTCGATCCCCCGGCGCAGCTGCTCAACAGCCTGAGCACCATCGCCGCCGACCCCAAGCCGCTCTATCACCAGTACTCCATCACCTGGGGCTCCCAGGCCATGCGCGAGGCGCTCGCTGCCAAGCAGGAGCACTTTATGGGCATGCCGGTCGACCCCAACCAGAACATCGTGGTCACCTGTGGCTCCACCGAGGCCATGATGGCCGCCATGATGACGGTTACGAACCCCGGAGACAAGGTCGTCATCTTCTCGCCGTTCTACGAGAACTACGGCGCCGATACCATCCTCTCAGGTGCCGAGCCCATCTACGTGCCGCTCAACCCGCCCACGTTCGACTTCGATCGCGAGGTCCTCGAGGCGGCCTTCCGTGATAACGATCCCAAGGCGATTGTCCTGTGCAACCCTTCCAACCCTTGCGGCAAGGTCTTTACGCGCGAGGAGCTAACTTTTATCGCCGACCTCTGCAAAAAGTACGACGCCTACTGCATTACCGACGAGGTATACGAGCACATCGTCTACGCGCCCCACGAGCACGTCTATATGGCCACGCTGCCAGGCATGTTCGAGCGCACCATCAGCTGCAGTTCGCTGTCCAAGACGTACTCCATCACCGGCTGGCGTCTGGGCTACACCATTGCCCCGGCCCAGATCACCGAGCGCATCAAGAAGGTCCACGACTTTCTCACCGTGGGTGCCGCCGCTCCCCTGCAGGAAGCCGTCGTCACCGCCCTCAAATTCGACGACAGCTATTACCAGGAGGTCCTCGACCTCTACGCCGCCAAGCGCGACCTGTTCTGCCAGGGACTCGACAGCATCGGTCTTGAGCACAACGTGCCACAGGGCGCCTACTACGTCATGATGGACATCTCTGAGTTTGGATATGATAGCGACCTCAAATTCTGCGAGGACCTCGCGTCTAAGGTGGGCGTGGGCGCCGTACCCGGCTCGAGCTTCTTCCGCGAGCCCGTCAACCATCTGATTCGTTTCCACTTTGCCAAGCGAGACGAGACACTTAACGCGGCGCTGGAGAACCTCAAGTCGCTGCGTGATAAAATCAAGCCGCGCGGGTAAGGACGGCCCAGCAACTAAAGCAACCAAAGAAGCCTCGCACCGCCCGCCGCGTTGCGAGGCTTCTTTTTATAGCGCTTTCTTAAATGGTTTAGAGCTCTATACTTTAGTCACGGAGCAACTCGTCCCAGAGAGAGGAATACTATGGCAGAGCAGCAGCTTATCGGAGCGCTCGAGGCTGGCGGCACCAAGATGGTCTGCGCCACGGGCTATGCAGACGGTACGGTCCTGGAGCGCGAGCAGATTGCGACCACGACCCCGCAGGAGACCGTTGAGGCCGTCAACGCATGGTTTGCCGACAAGGGCATCGCCGCGCTGGGCATTGGCGCCTTTGGCCCCACGGCAGTCAACCCTGCCTCGCCCCAATACGGCAAGATCCTGGAGACGCCCAAAACGGCATGGCGCTACTTTGATCTGCTGGGCACCATTCAAAACGAGCTCAATATTCCCTGTGGCTACGACACCGACGTCAACGTCGCCTGCTTGGGCGAGGTCACCTTCGGTTGCGCCCAGGGCCTCACCGACGTGGTCTACCTGACCATCGGCACCGGCGTGGGCGCCGGCGTGCTCTCGGGCGGCCAGCTCGTGCACGGTATGATGCATCCCGAAGCCGGCCATATCCTGGTCACGCGCGATCCGCGCGACACCATCGGCGAGCATAGCGCCTGCCCCTTCCACGACAACTGCCTCGAGGGCCTCATCGCCGGCCCCGGCGTTAAAAAGCGCTGGAATGGCAAGAGCGCCGGAGACATGGCCGAAGATCCGGAGGCCATGGACCTGCTCGCAGGCTACCTGGCACAGGCGCTCATGACCTACACGCTGTGCTACGCACCGCAAAAGATTATCATCGGCGGCGGCGTGGCCGACCACACCCCCATCGTGCCGCTCGCACGCAAAAAGTGCGCCGAGATGCTCAACGGCTATATCGTCACGCCCGAGGTCAACGACATCGATACCTACATTGTCAACAACAGCCTCGAGGGCAAGCAGGGCATCATGGGCTGCCTGGCCCTGGGCGCCCAGGCGCTCCAGTAAAGGGTGCATCAACGGCGCACGGCGTAGCCAAGCTCGCAAAACGCCCGGACAAAACCGTCACGCCCCGCAGAGGCCCTCAAACGAACAAAGCCGCCTAGGACCAAGCAAAACGTCCTAGGCGGCCTTTTTGGTACATATCAGCAACCGTAAGAGATATCGAAGCGCGACGCCTGTCGTCGCCCCGCAGCAGTCGATCATCACATCGGTAATCATGCCGGCGCGACCGGGCACAAATAGCTGGATCGTCTCGTCGATAGAGGGAACAAGCAGCAAGAACACCGCCGTGGGCAGCAACACATCAAACGTGCGCCGGCCTTCGAGGTCAAAGGCGTGCGTCGCCAAGATGCCAAGCACCATGTACTCGGTAAAATGAGCGCACTTGCGCACGACGAAGTTGGTCACCCACTCGTATGGAAGCCCCAGGGCCTGCAAAAAGCCGCGAATGGATTCCATGATCGACAAGCTCAACGAACCAGACCCCGTACCGGGAACCAGCGAATTGCCCCAAATGACGAGCACCATGGCGCAGGTGGCAAGCGCCCATTTTCGATTGACCTTAACCATGCGGCAATTATGCCTCCGCGCGCAGCGGCGTAAAGCTGGCGGTACCGCCCTCGATAACGCTCAGATAGGCACGGCCCGTGCGCTTGACGGCCGCAGACTGCAGACGGTTGATCTCTTCCTCGAGAATCTGATTGACGCGCTCATGGCGGCGGTTTTCCATAACGCCGGCAGCGATAGCCTCGGCGCGCTCGATACCCTCGCGCGAGATACGCGCGGTATCCTCGGGAAGCACGGAGCTGTGGCGGCCGACATAGACGGGAGCAACCGAGACAGGTGAGGCTGCAGGCGTGGGCACCGCCACGGGGGCGGGCTCGGCAGCCTCGGCCATGATCGCCATAGCGGCGGCCCACATGTCCTCGTGGCCCGAATAATCGGCCATGGGGATATCTTCCTCGAGAGAGGCATCGGGGAGACTATCGGTATCCACGCGATCCTGGGTATCGATAGAAGCAGTGATGGCGGCAGGCTCGTCCAGATCGGAGAGATCCACACCCTTGGCATCGGAAATGATGGGCATGCTGGCGAGCTTGGCGTTGTACGGCGCCGCCTCCGCGGCCTGCATTTGGACCGAAGCGCCCCAAAGCGAGCTTTCGGCAGCTCGGCGAGCGGCAATGGCCTCCTCGTCGACAGCCAGGGGCTTATCGGCAAAGGGGTCGGCGACAGGAGCCGCCTGAGCTGCGCCCTGCTGGCCGGTCGAAGCGGCCGCCGCGGCAGAAGTGTACGCAGCCGACGACGCGCCGTTATAGGCGGCATTGTTGGCGGCGTTGGCCACAAGCGCCACGAAGGCCGCGGTGCTACCCGCAGGGGCGGCATGAGAGCCCGAGACGGCGCGTGCGGCAGCGGCGATGTCATCGCGATTGTAAGAACCGGTCTTTCCACCGTTGGTGAGCTCGTCGATTGCAACCTGGTAGACATCGCGCGAACGCGCGGGATCGCAGCTGACCGGGGAATCGTCATCGAGCATACTGTCAATCATAGACCAGGCCTCGGCCTCATCCATGGCGTTAGCCGCGCGCGCGATGGTGGGAACGCCGTCGTCGGCGTGGCGGCGCTGGAACGCACCGGTCAGGCCGGAGAGAAATGCGGAAGAAGGCTGTGCGGCATTGGCCTGATCGGCCGGAGCCGCAGGCTGAGGTGCCGCCCCCTGCTGCTGCGCAGGAATCGAGGCGGTCTTGAACTCGTTGTAGGTCCGGCCAAACTGAGCGGCGCCGCCCACGGCATCGGGCTCAAACAGGCGGCCATCATGCTCAGAGCGATACTCGGAGATGCCCAGCGAGGCTGCGTAGATGCCCACGCCCGCCACCGCACCAATGGCGAAGGGAACCGCGCCCGCGACAACCGTCTCGTTGACCGACGAGAACGGCAACGTCGCGGCATACATCACCACGGGGGCGGCAAGGCCGATCCCGCAGGAAAGTCCAGCAAGGACTGCTCGTTGTGTTGCATCAGAAGAAGCCATGAGCTCTCCCCATCTTCCAGCACCCAAATCGCATCATTTAGTTGGCTGCGCGAGAGAAGATGAAGCGGGACATGCGTCCCAAAGCAACGGTATATGGTTCGTTTCATCTGCGTTTTCCGTCGCGAAGCTTAAAAGTTATTATGCGAAACCGACCCTCCGATTGCAAGCGATGAGGCCGGATTATGGCTCGAAAACTGCTGCTTGTCGGTCATAAGGTCAGAAAATGTTGCCGAGTGGCGCCGTAAAGAAAGGGCCGGGGCATAAACCCCGGCCCGATTGCCCGCTCTTATGGCGATATAGCGTGCGGCTTTTGGTCTAAAACGTCTGCTCGTAGTCGCTGTGCTTTTTGGCCGAACGCACCAAGAACTCCTGATTGGTGTTGGTGCCCTTAAGGCCCTTAATAAACGACGCCGCCGCGCGCTCGGTGTTGTTCATGCCGGCGAGAATGCGACGCAGGCCGAAGACAAACGGGCGCATCTGCTCGTCGACCAGCAGGTCCTCGTTGCGCGTACCGGAGGCAACGGGGTCGATGGCCGGGAAGATGCGACGGTCGGCGAGGTCGCGGTCGAGCTTGAGTTCCATGTTGCCGGTGCCCTTGAACTCCTCAAAGATGACCTCATCCATCTTGGAGCCGGTGTCGATAAGGGCGGAGGCGAGGATGGTGAGCGAGCCGCCGTTTTCGATATTGCGGGCTGCACCCAGGAAGCGCTTGGGCGGGTAGAGGGCTGCCGAATCGACGCCGCCCGAAAGGATGCGGCCCGAGGCGGGTGCCGCCAGATTGTAGGCGCGGGCAAGACGCGTGATGGAGTCGAGCACCACCACGACATCGCCGCCCAGCTCTACAATGCGCTTGGCACGCTCGATGACGAGCTCGGCCACGCGGGTGTGGTTGTCGGCGGGCATATCGAAGGTCGAGGCCACGACCTCGCCCTTAATGGAGCGCTGCATATCGGTGACCTCTTCGGGGCGCTCGTCGACGAGCAGACAAATGAGGTGCACCTCGGGGTTGTTGATCGAGATGGACTGGCAGATCTTCTTAAGGATCGTTGTCTTGCCGGCCTTGGGCGGCGACACGATCAGGCCACGCTGGCCCTTGCCAATCGGCGACACGATATCGATGGCGCGACCGGTGATGGAATCCTTGCCGTGCTCCATGCGCAGCGGCTCGTTGGGATAGACCGGGGTAAGGTCGCCGAACTTGGGGCGGTTGCGGATCTGCTCGGGATCCATGCCGTTAACGGTCGTGATCTTGGCGAGGCCGGCTCGCTTGTCGCCGCCGCGCGAGGGGCGCAGCGAACCCTCGATGACATCACCCGTGCGCAGGCGTGCGGAGCGGATGAGGTAAGCGGGGACGAAGGCGTCTTCGTTGGACTTCATGTAACCGTGGGCATGGATGATGCCGGAGTTGTCCGGGCGAATCTGCAGGATGCCCTTAATATCGCGGAAGCCCTCGGCCTTCGCGGCGGTCGTGTAGATCTTCTCGACAAGCTCGGCCTTCTTCTTGCCGGTCGTCTCGATCTCGAACTCTTTTGCCTTCTCGCGCAGCTCGGCGACCTTCATGGCCGCAAGCTCCTCGCGCGAAAGCGTGGGCTCGGTGGGGGCGGCGTTGCGCTCCTTGTTGCGCTGTTTGCGGTCGCGCTGACGGCTGCGGCGGTCGTTGTTGCGATCGTCCTTGCGGTCGCTGCGCTCGTCGTTGCGCTTGTGCTGACGGCGGCTGGGGCGGGCGCCCTCTTCGGTCTCGGTGCCTTCGGCAGCCGCGGCTGCGGTTGCATCGGTGCCGGACGGAGCCTCGCCCTCTGCCTTGGCGTCGGCGTTGGCATGGTTGCTGGGTTCGGCGTCGCCCTGCTGCTCGGCACCCTTGGCCCTCGCGGACTTCTTGCGCGTGCGCTTGGGCTTCTCAGTTGCCGGCTGGTCGACGTTCTCGGCCTCGGAAGCGGCATCGGCGGTTGCCTCGGAGGACTTGTCGTCGACGGGCTTGGCCTCAGCCTTGACCTTCGCCTTCGTCGAGCGCTTCGCCGCGGTGCGACGGCTGCGGCCGGGGCGGACATCGGCGGGATCGGCATCGGCAGATGCGGGAGCCTCGGTGGACGGAGCGTCCTGGACCCAGGAATCGGCCGTGGCCGTAGACTCGGCCGTCACCGCTGCACCCTGGGCAGCAGCTGCTGCGGCAGCGGCTTTCTCGGCCTCAACATACGCCTTGGGCTTGCGGCCGCGACGATGCGGGCGCAGAGCCGGATCAACGACGGGAACCTCGTTGGCCTCAGCGTGCACGACGGGCTCGGCGGAGGAAGCGCCCTCCCCTGCCGCAGAACGAGCCGGAGCTTCAGCGACCTCAGGAGTCAGCTGCTCGACGGGTTGCTGCGTCTTGGCTGCCGCACGGCGACGCGTGCGCGGTGCCGGCTTCTCGGCCGACTGTTCGGCAGCAGGAGCCTCGGGGGCGACCGGCGCAGCGAGCTCAGTCAATGCCGCGGCCTCGCGCTCGGCAGCGCGACGGCGGGCACGCACAACCTGGGCCTCGCTAATCTGCGCCAGTGCACGGGCCTGCGCGACCTCATCGGAAATGGGGACCGAAGCATCGGCGGCAACGGGCCGCTTCGCGCGCGTGGTGCGCGTCGTACGACGCTTGGGCTTTTCGGCATCCTCGCCGTCCGCAGCAGGCTTGGCCAAACGACGCGTGCGCTTAGGCTTAGCGGGAGCAGCCTCCTCGCTAGCAACGGGCGTGGTGGGCGCGGCGGCCTTAAGCGCCTCGGGAGCCGAGACCTGCGCCGGCGCGGAAAGCACGGCCTGGTCCGACGTAACCGGTGCAGCGGGAGCCGTTTGCGTCGTCGTTATTTCGTTTTCTTGTTGTTGATCAGACACAGTGTTTGCTCAACTTTCTTTTCAAGCCCTGTGATCACATGCTCCCTGCATAAACCTTCAGGGCGGCTAAACAGTCTAGCTCCGTCAAATACCGACGGACATCATTGATCTGTATAGAGATGATTGCGTTATATACGCAGCGTTAGTGTAACACAACCGCAACCACCTGCAACTTAGTCATCGGGGACGTTCTTAAACGACTAGTCAAAAGGGATGCTCTTTACAAAGTTCCGGCGTACACCATCGCCACATCATAAGCTGCGGTGAAATAGTTCCCAAATCCCGGCCGGCACCTCTCAAGCAGGAACCATTCCACCGCAACTCATAAGAAGAAGGCAGATCAAGCCTCAAGCATCGAGAAAACGGAACAGCTAAGGGACAAGGGCATCGGCCCCAAGATCGATGTGCCACGAATCGCGCCCATCTACTACGTTTGCCCCCGCACCCCTGACCATACTCACTATTTTTCGATAGTCGCAGACCTGCTACCTGCGGTTTTAATATTGCGATTTTCGGCGTGGTTCGGGGTACGCACTTAAACGTAGTAGATGCCCCCGATTCTTGGCAGAAGGTATCCCACCGCTCCTCCACGGGACAAAAATGATCCGTTTTCCTCCGTCCCCTAGGGTCATTTTCAAAACTATGGCTGTTTACTACGATGAATCGCTCAACCACGACCACGCCAAAAACCGAAAAAATAAAACCCCAGCTAGATGGCTTGCACTTTTCGGTGAAAAGCCCGTGTGATTGGAATCCCTCGATTCATCGTAGTAAACCGGTATAGTTGCGATTTGGTAGCATTTTCCAGCAAGCCAAATTGTCTCGCTAAACGCAAAAAGCCCGACCTCCGCATGGGAGATCGGGCTTTCGAGGCTCAGTCAAACCAAACCAACGCAGTCAAACGACCAGCGCTTACATCTGCTCGGGGGCAGAAACGCCAACGAGGGTAAGCACCAGGGCGAGCGTCACGCGGACGGCGTCGCAAGCGGCCAGACGGGCGCGCGAAAGCTCGGGGTCGACGGGACGGCCCTCGCTCGGCAGCACCTGGCAGGCAGCATAGAAGCTGTGGAAGTCGCCGGCGAGCTCCTCGGCAAAGTGAGTCAGGCGGAACGGGGCGCGATCGCGAGCGCAGCTGGCAATGAGGTCGGTGAGCTCGTTGAGCTTACGCGAAAGGGCAAGCTCGGTCGGGTCGGTCAGCAGCGAGTAATCGACGTTCTCGCCAATAGCCTTCTCGGCGACGGCCTTCATGCCCATCTCAGCGGCCTGCTCGGCGGTAACGTCTGCGGCACGACGCAGGATGGAGCACACGCGAGCGTGAGCGTACTGCACGTAGTACACCGGGTTGGAGTTGTCGCGCTTCTTGACGGCCTCAATGTCGAAGTCGACCATCTGGTTGGAGCTCTTGGAGATGAGCGTGTAGCGAGCGGCGTCGGAGCCGACCTCGTCGACGAGTTCCTGCAGGGTCACCATGGTGCCCTTGCGCTTGGACATGCGGACGGGCTTGCCGTTGCGCAGCAGGTTGACGAGCTGGCCCAGCAGAACCTCAAACTTGCCGGGATAGCCAAGAGCGTCACAGACGCAGCGGACGCGCTCGATGTAGCCGTGGTGGTCGGCGCCCCAGATGTCGATGACGTGGTCGACGCGCTGGAACTTATCCCAGTGATAGGCAACGTCGGAGGCGAAGTAGGTGTACTCGCCATCGGACTTGATCAGGACGCGGTCCTTGTCATCGCCCAGGTCGGTGGAGCGGAACCACAGGGCGCCGTCCTTGGTATAGAGGTAGCCCATCTTGTCGAGCTTCTCAAAAGCGCGGTCGACGGCGGAGGTACCGGCGGTCTCGCCCTCGGTGTCCTTCACGTACAGCGAACGCTCGGAGTACCAACGATCGAAGTCGCAATTGACGGCGTGGCAGAGGTCGCGCATGTTGTCGACCATCTTTACGTAGCCGCGCTCGCGGAAGCTCTCCATGCGCTCCTGGGGATCGGCGTCGACCCACTTGTCGCCGTCGGTGCGCCAGAACTCGGCGGCCTCGTCGATGATGTAGTCGCCGCCGTAAGAGTCCTTGCCCAAGGTCTCGGCAAAGTTGTCCTGATACGGATGGGTCTCGGGGTGCTCGTCGTTCTCGTCGGCAACAAAGGCGTCACGGTCGGCGATCAGCAGCTTGTGAGCCTCGTCGATATCAACGCCCTGCTTGGCGATGATGTCGGCAAGCTGCATATAGCGCGTGCTGATGGAGTTGCCGAAGGTGTTCATCTGAGAGCCGTGGTCATTGATGTAGAACTCACGCTGGATGTCGTAACCGGCGTGGTCCATGACGCGGCAAAGGGAGTCGCCCAGAGCGGCCCAGCGGCCGTGACCAATGTGCATGGGGCCGACGGGGTTGGCGGAAACGAACTCGACCTGGGTCTTCAGGCCACCACCGACGTTGGACTTAGCGAAGTCCATGCCCTTCTCGCGAGCCTCGCCAAAGATGGCATTCTTGACGGCAACGGAGAGGTAGAAGTTGATGAAACCGGGGCCTGCGATCTCAACCTTCTCGATCGCGGGATCCTCGGGCATATGGGCAACGATGGCCTCGGCGATCTTGCGCGGGGCGCAGTGGGCCAGCTTGGCGGACTTCAGGGCCATGGTAGAGGTCCACTCGCCATGAGAAGTGTCAGCCGGTCGCTCGATAGCGCAATCGTCAAGTTCAAATGCGGAAAGGTCGCCGGCCTCCTGGGCCGCAGCAAGCGCAGCGCGTACCAGCTCTTCAATCTTCTCGGGCATAGATCCTCCTTGTGTTAAAGCCCCCGAGCTCTTGGTCACTCGTAGGGCAAAAGCCAGAGTTTGTAGCACTCTATCACAAGCGAGGGGCACTGTCGCAGGGTAAAGCCAATCGAAATTGCATATGCACAAAATTGACTACAGCTTGTATGGAGTCACTCAAAGATGCCGGTCTGCCTGCAGATTATGCAGGCGTTGAAAATGCATAAAGGTGTGAATGAGCTGTGTCTGTTATCGAATACTCTTACCTATCAGAGTTGTGTGCTTTTCCTGCATAAAGCGAGGATTTGCGCACGTCAGCGTGTTATTCTAGACATACGTAAATTCGTATAAGTTGGAGGTAGCATGTTCTCAATCGGTCAACACGTCATTCATCCGGGTCAGGGAGTCTGCACCGTCGTCGGTTTTAGGGACGACACGCCGCAGCCCATGTTGTTGCTCGAGGCCAAGCAAGGGCATGCGCAGACGATCCTTATGTACCCCGTGGCGCAGGCCGACCGTCTGCATGCCGCCATCTCTCAGCAAGATGCCGAGCATCTGCTGAGCCACTATGACGAGCTGGAGTGCGACACCTTTACCGAGCGCAACAGCTCGCTTGAAGAGACACACTTTAAGCAGCAGCTCAAGCTGGGCGCGCCCGAGACGGTCCGCGTGGCAAAGACCATGATGCACCGCATTCGCCAGGCCGAGGAAGCCGATAAAAAGCCCAGCTCTTACTATATGCGTGTACTCAAGGAAGCCAAGCGCCGCTCCATCGAGGAGTTCGCCGTGGCCTTGGGCGTCACCGAGGAGGCCGCCGAAGCCCGCCTAGCCCAAGCCGCCCTCAACTAACCCATCCGCGCCAAAAACCACCACAAAGGGGACAGGCACCTTTGTGGTGGTTTTTTCGTTCTAGTCGTTCTAGTAGTATTCATTCTTAGCGATACCTGCGAGCACAAGGAGTCTTTTATGGCAGAGCCACTTTCCGCCGGAATCACCCGCGACCGTGCGTTCGAATTGCTCAACGAGCACAATAAGGACCCGTTCCACATCACCCACGGCGAAACGGTCGAGGGCACCATGCGCTACTTTGCGCGCGAGTTCGACCCCGAGAACGAGGAGTTTTTGGGGCATCGTCGGTCTGCTGCACGACCTAGATTGGGAGGAGCATGAGGACGACCCCATGAACCACACCATCTATGCGGCCGAGATCCTTGAAGACGAGGGCGCCTCTCCCGATCTCATTCGCGCCATTCAGACGCACACGTCGGACTTCAACACCTCGCTGCCCAAGCCCGAGCTGCAGATGGAAAAGATCCTGTTTGCCTGCGACGAGCTCACCGGCTTGATCGGTGCTGCCGTCATCATGCGTCCGAGTAAGAGCGTCATGGACTTTACGACCAAGTCGCTCAAGAAGAAGTTCAAGGACAAGCGCTTTGCCGCCGGCTGCTCGCGCGACGTGATTACGCAGGGTGCCGAGATGCTGGGCTGGGAGCTCCCCGAGCTCTTCGACCGTACCATCGCGGCCATGCAGTCCTTCGCCCCCGACCGCGACACCTTTCAGGCCTAACCGCCCACGCCACCTAAAACCGCCACAAAGGGGACAGGCACCTTTGTGGCGGTTTTCGTTTACGAGGGGTTTAGGGGCGGACCTGGCCGGTGCCGCGGAGCTTGTATTTGTAGGTGGTGAGGGCCTCGGCGGCAAAGGGGCCGCGGGCGTGGAGCTTTTGGGTCGAGATGCCAATCTCGGCGCCCAGGCCAAACTCGCCGCCGTCGGTAAAGCGCGTACTGGCGTTGGCATACACGGCCGAGGCATCGACCTTGTCCAAGAAGCGCTCGCAGGCGTCCGCGTCCTCGGCGATGATGGCCTCGGAATGCATGGTGCCGTAGCGGTTGATGTGCGCGATGGCCTCGTCCTCGTTCGCCACGACCTTCACGCTCATCTCGAGCGCCAGATACTCGCGGCCCCAGTCCTCCTCGGTCGCGGCCACGTAGTCGTCGCCCTCGGCAAGACCGGCATCGGCGCATGCGGCGCACGTGGCCTCGTCACCGTGAATCAGCACACCGCGGTCGTGCAGCACGGCCACGACCGCCGGCAAAAACGAATCTGCCACGGCGCGGTCGACCAGCAACGACTCGGCGGCATTGCATACGCCCACGCGCTGGGTCTTGGCATTGACGATAATGTTGAGCGCTTTATCAAAGTCGGCGGATTCATGCACGTAAATGTGGCAGTTGCCTGTACCCGTCTCGATCACCGGTACGAGCGACTCGCGAACGCAGCGCTGGATCAGGCCCGCACCACCACGCGGAATGAGCACATCGACGATGCCGCGAAGCTTCATGAGCTCGCCGGTTGCCTCGCGGTCGGTAGACTCGATCATCGAGACGGCCTCGCGCGGGAAGCCCTGCGCCTCGAGGGCATCGGCCAGCAGCTCGGTAATCATGGCACACGAGTGATAGGCCAGCGAACCGCCGCGCAGGATGCAGGCGTTGCCGGTGCGGATGCAGATGCCCGCGGCATCGGCCGTCACGTTGGGACGCGCCTCATACACCATGGCGACCAGGCCCAGCGGCACACTCACGCGGGTCAGATCCACACCGCTTGCAAGCACGCGGTGGTCGAGAACACGGCCGACGGGATCGGGCAGCTCAGCGAGCTTCTCCAAACCGGCGGCCATGCCCTCAACGCGCTCGGGCGTCAGCAGCAGACGGTCGAGGAGCCCCGCCGAGGTGCCCGCATCGCGCGCGGCAGACATATCGAGCTCGTTGGCGGCAACGATGGAATCGACGCCGTCGCGCAGCGCCGCGGCCATGGCACGCACGGCCTCCTGGCGCTGGACATCGCTCGCCGAGGCAAGCGCGCCCGAAGCGGCCTTGGCCTCAACGGCAAGATCGTGAACGTAGGTGGCTATATCGACCGACATGGACGGCCCTTTCTCTTAGATGTTTGCCAACCATGGTAGCCGATTTGCACGCATCCTCGCCGACGGCGGTAGAATTGGTCAACCCGAAACACCGCAACGAATGGAAGCATCACATGGCGCTCATCACTTCGTATCACGTCCCCGGCCTGTATGTCGAGGACCACAGTATCGATATCCCTCTCGACTGGCGCGGCCTTGAGCCAATGCTGTTGGCCGTCGGCAGCACCATGCGCCGCGGCGCCATGCCGGCGCCCATCGCCGGCGCGCCCGAGAGCATCAAGCTTTTCTACCGCGTGGTCTGCGCGCCCGACCGCATCAACGACGACCTGCCGCTCCTCCTCTTTTTGCAGGGCGGCCCCGGCGGCGAGAGCCCGCGTCCGCTGTCGCCCACAAGCGATGGCTGGATCGAGGAAGCCGTCAAGCACTTCCGCATCGTCCTGCCCGACCAGCGCGGCACCGGACGCAGCAGCTGCGTAGACGGGCGCACGATTGCCGCACTGGGCGAGTGCGCGACGGCAGCCGGCTCCGATGCCGCACGCTCGCAGGCGGACTTCCTCAAGCGTCACCTCGCCAGTTCCATCGTGCGCGATTTTGAGTACCTGCGCCTGGTGGGCTTTGGCGGCAAGCCATGGGTCACACTCGGGCAGAGCTACGGCGGCTTTTTGACGTTGAGCTATCTGTCGCTCTTCCCCGAGGGCGTGGCGGCAAGCTTTACCTGCGGCGGCATTCCGCACGTGCCGGCGAGCGCCAGCGAGGTCTACGCACACACCTTCCCGCGCATGGCAGCAAAGACGCAGCAGTACTACGACCGCTACCCCGCCGATGTCGAGCGCGTGGCGGCGCTGGCCGATGCGATCGAGGAGCAAAAGCCCGCACTGCCCGACGGCTCGCCGATGACGGTCGAGCGCCTGCAGCTCATGGGAAGCGACTTTGGTATGAAGCCGAGCTTTGAGCGCATGCACTGGATTATCGACCATGCTTTTGTTGACGGCGACGGCACGCTGAGCTGCGGAACGTCGGTATCAGACAGCTTTTTGATGCGCGCCTTCGAGCGCACCAACACGCGCACAAACCCGCTGTACTGGACGCTGCAGGAGTTCATCTACGCCGACGGCGACACCATGCCCATTCGCTGGGCCGCGGCAGAAGAGAAGGCACACCGTGCCGAGTTCGACACCCTCGCGCGCCCGCTCATGTTTACCGGCGAGGCCATGTTCCCGTGGATGTTTGAGCAGATGCCCGAACTCAAGCCCTTCAAGCCCGCCATGGACCTGCTGATGGAAGACACGAGCTGGGACAAGATCTACGATCCGCAGCGCCTAGCATGCAACGAAGTGCCGCTCCAGGCCGCCGTGTACTTCGATGACATGTACGTGGACTCGGGCATGCAGCTCGACACGCTCAGCCGCGTGGGCAACTCGCATGCCTGGGTGACGAACGAGTTCGAGCACGACGGCCTGCACGGCAGCGTGGTATTCAAGCACCTCTTCGACGAAGCCCTCAACCGCGGAGACCTGCGCCGGATCTTCTAGCAAAGGAATGTCCCCAAGTGCCGGACAAGTACCGGCAATGACGATGCCGCAGGTAGAGGACGGAAAGCGAAAACGCCCTAAGCGAGCAAAGTGACGTGAAAGAGGAGGACATTGACCTTTTGGTCATGCCCGACGATTGAACGTCAGATTGCCGCTTAGGGGCGTTTGCAGCGTCAATTGGTTAGGCGAAGACGATTAAATTATCTCGGTGAATCGCAGGCTTCTCGGCCAGGTTTGCGAGCAGGCGGTTGCTGGCGATCTGGTCCTGGCGGCGGCCGGCAGCAAGTTCCAACACGTCCGAATCGGCCTCGGCGATACCGCGCGCGACAACCATGCCGCTCGGGTCGCACACGTCGAGCACATCACCCTCGGCAAACTCGCCATCGACCTCACGAATACCAACCGCAAGCAGGGACGACCCGTGGCCGACCAGAGCTTTCGCGGCACCGTCATCGACCGTCACCGAGCCGTGGGCCTTGTCGCCCAGCGCAATCCACAGCTTGCGGGGCGCAATATCCAGGCGCTCAGCCGGCGGGTCGAACAGCGTGCCCACGCTCTCGCCGCGGGCAAGGCGCACGAGCGCATCGGGCTCCTCGCCCGAGCAAATCACGCTCTGAATGCCCGCCGTCATCAGAATGCGGCTCGCGCGGATCTTAGTGATCATGCCGCCCGTGCCCACCGAGGTCGAAGAATCGCCCGCCGAGGCGATGATCTTGGCATCGATCTTATGCACGACAGGGACAAACTCGGCCGTGGGGTCCTCATGCGGATTGGCGGTGTAGAGGCCGTCGATGTCGGACAGCGTCACGCACAGGTCGGCGGAAACCAGGCAGCTCACGAGCGCCGCCAGCGTGTCGTTGTCGCCGAACTTGATCTCATCGACGGTGACGGTGTCGTTCTCGTTGACGACCGGCACCACGCCCAGCTCCACCAGACGCAGCAGGGCGTCGCGCGCGTGCAGATAGGACGTGCGACGCGCCGTGTCGTGACGTGTGAGCAGCACGAGCGAGGTGAGCAGATCACGTGCATGGAACTCCTCGTCGTAGGCCGACGAGATGATGCACTGACCGGCCGAGGCGCAGGCCTGCAGGCTCGGCAGGTCACCGACCGGTTTGCGGTCGAAGCCCAGCACGGGATAGCCACAGGCGATGGCGCCCGAACTCACCACGACCAGACGCCAGCCGAGCTTGCGCAGGACAGCAGCCTGATCGGCCAGCCCGCCGATAAAGGCGCGGTTAACCTTGCCATCGGCGCCCACCACCGTGGACGAGCCGATCTTTACCACCATCGTTTTATAAGAAGTCGTCATACGTCAAACCAATCGAATGCTGAGCAAGCGAGCGAACGGGTGAGCGAGAATATAGTCCGCTTTCCTCCGTCGCATGCGGATCATTTTGCCCAGGGGAAAGCCGATGCCGCGGCCATGTTCTTGCGCACGAGCTCGTCGCGCACCTGGGCCAGGCCCTGTTCCATACCCACCACGTAGGTCTGCGGATACAGGAAGCGCTTAAAAGCCGCGTCCAGATGATCGAGCGCCCAAGCACAGCGCTCGCGCGCGTCCTCGATGCTCTCACGCGGAGCCACCGCACTGCCATCGCGCACGATCGGCACCAGCAGCTCGCGATACTCAAGCTCCGACACATCGGTTACCAGGGCGGCATCGTTCACGGCCACGAGGGTATTGCCGCGCGCGGCGCCCTCCCCCGCCAGATGGTCCTCGTCATAGATCATGTCGCAGACCGGGCCGCCAAAGCCGTCGTAATAGCGGCGCACTCGCTGCACGCCCGGAATCGTGCGCTTGTAGGGCTGCTCGGAGAGCTTCACCACCGGCGTCCACGGGTCCGCATCGCTCGCACGACGGGCGGAAAGCTTGTACACGCCGCCCAGCGCCGGCTGATCGTAGCAGGTCGCGAGCTTGGTGCCCACGCCAAAGCTGTCGATGGGCGCGCCCTGGTCGAGCAGCGACTGAATCGTGTACTCGTCCAGGTCGTTGGACACCGAGATTCCCACATAAGGTAGGCCCTCGGCATCGAAACGACCGCGGACATACTTGGAGAGCTTGGCCAGGTCGCCGAGTCAATGCGAATGGCCGACAGGCGCTCGCCCGCCGCCTCCATCTCCTTGGCAACCGTAATGGCGTGCTCGCAGCCCTCGCGCACATCGTAGGTGTCGATGAGCAGCGTGCAATTCTTGGGGCTCGACTTGGCAAAGGCGCGGAAGGCCTCGGGCTCGGAGTCAAAGCTCATCACCCAGCTGTGCGCGTGTGTGCCAAAGACGGGGATACCGTAACGGCGCCCGGCAAGGACGTTAGACGTGGACGAGCAGCCGGCCACATAGCTTGCGCGGGCGACGGCCAGACCGCCATCGGGACCCTGGGCGCGGCGCAGGCCAAACTCGGCGACGGGACGGCCATCCGCCGCCAACACCACGCGCGCCGTCTTGGTGGCGACGAGCGTCTGGAAGCCGACGATGTTGAGCAGCGCCGTCTCGAGCAGCTGGCACTCCAGCGCCGGACCGGTAACGCGCACCATGGGCTCGCGCGGAAAAACGAGCTCGCCCTCGGGCACGGCGTCAATGTTCACGTGCGCGCGGAAGTTGCGCAGGTAGTCGAGGAATGCGGGTTTAAACATCGCACCGCCGGCGGGAGCCTGAAGCGAGGCTAGGTACTCGATATCCTCGGACGTAAAACGTAGATTCTCGACGAGCTCGGGAAGCTCGGCGGTGCCGCACATAACGGCGTACGCGCTACCAAACGGATGGTCGCGGTAAAACGCCGTAAAACAACCTTGCTCATTGGCTTTACCGCTCTCCCACAGGCCCTGGGCCATAGTGAGCTCGTACAGATCGGTGAGCATTGCGATGTCGGTGGGATGCGAGATGTCGGTCAAAGCCATGGGGCGACCTTTCGAATATGTTGTACAGAGGTTGAGGGTTGGGCGGTGCGGAATACGCGAGCGGGGCGCCGGGTGCGGTTCGGTTAGTGCAGCCCCATGCTGCCCGTGATCGTGTAGCCCATAAAGACGATAAACCCAATCAGGGCGAGCGCGATGATGAGCTTTTGAGCCGGCGGCATGCCGGGGATATCGTCCTCGTCCACAGGCTCTTTAGAGGTGACCATGCGCTGGGCAAACGTCATCTCGTCACGGCTCGGCTTAGAATCGACGGGCTTGGGACGAGCGACTTTTTTAGGCTGAGGTTTGGAGGCGGCGGGCGCCGGCTCGGATGCGGCCTTGGCAGCGGCCTCATCGGCCTTCGCACGCTCGGCGCGCAGGGCGACCAGCTCCTCACGCTCGCGACGAGCCTTTTCCTGCTCCTCGCGGCGGGCCTTCTCGGCGCGGAGCTCTTCCAACTCGGCGCGCTCCTCGTCAGACAATGGTTGGGACTCAAGCTCGGCCATAGTGCAGCCCTTTCTTTTAAAAAAATGCCGCCGACACAATGTCAGCGGCTTATCAAATCCAAGGGTGGAGACGAAGGGAGTCGAACCCTCGGCCTCTGCCATGCGACGGCAGCGCTCTCCCAACTGAGCTACGTCCCCAGGACAAGTTGATATTTTACCTACGGCTCGCCAACTGTCAACGCCCATTACCCAGTCTTTTTGGGACGGGGCTATTTTGACTACTTTTCGAGCAGGCAATCCTCTCGATGATTTTTTAATCCCCGTCCCAGAAAAATCATCGGCGAACGCGTTGCTTTGCGCTGGTAAGGACGCCGGTGGTGTCAAACGCTGGGGTGAAGCTCTCGTCTACCGCGCCGCCCTCTTGCCAGAACATCGTTGTAAAGCCCAGGTCGTCGGCATGGTCGAGCACCTGCTCGTACTCATCGCGCGTCACGGCTCGTGCCAGGTCGCCGCCCTGCTCGCGCATGAGCGCATTGGGCGTGTACTGGTTCATGACCGAGATCGGCACATCGCCCACCGTCTGCCACACAAGGTCCAGTACGCGACACGAATCGTCCGCATGCCCCGGCAGCACCAGGTGACGCACGATCATGCCGCGCTTCATGAGCCCGTCCTCGTCCACCAGCTCTCCCCCGCGGCGTTCGATCTCGCGTGCCATTTGCGCCAAGCCCGACACGGCCACACGCGGGTAGTCCTTAATGTGGGAGAGCGACTGCGCAAGCCCCGCATCGGCATATTTAAAGTCGGTAAGCCACACGTCGACCAAATCGCCGAGCGCCGCCACGGCACTCGCGCGCTCATAACCGCTCGTGTTGTAGACGATTGGGATGGACAGCCCGCGCGCCCGTGCCGCGGCAATCGCAGCCGGCAGCAGGTGCGCGTAGTGTGTCGCCGTCACCAGGTTAATATTGTTCGCACCCTGGTCCTGCAGCTCCAACATAATCTCGACCAGGCGCTCGGGCGAAATCTCAAGCCCAAAATTGCCCGTCGAGATCTCGTGGTTCTGACAATAGACGCATTTGAGCGAGCAGCCGCTAAAGAAGATCGTGCCCGAACCGGCCTCGCCCGAGATAGGCGGCTCCTCCCACATATGAAGCGCCGCGCGGGCCACCTTGAGCGTGTCGTTAGCACCGCATGCGCCGCGCGCACCCTCATCGCGCGCCGCACCGCAACGGCGCGGACACAAATGGCAGGCGGGCGAAAAAAGTTCGGTCAACGACGTCGGCATAAAAACATGCTCCAAAACAACGATTCAGCAGCTCAAGCGCAAAAGGACCAACCGCACGGACGGCTCAAGCCCAAGGTGCCGTAATCGTCCGACACGATTTTTGTAATGTCAAGACTGGAATCCACAAAGTGCCGCTTTATGATGTAGGTATTCCGCCCCCCGCGGAGCAACTGGGTGAACCGTCGCGTTTATTTAGGGAGCCCACACAGTCGTACCTAGTACAGGTATCCTTCGTTGTTAAGGACGCTGGAACAGTCGATGAGGGCACCCACCTGTTTTAGGTGGGTTCATTTTCGTAACGTGGGGGGTGGTTTTCTTTTGCCGAAACTCGCCATTGCAAATCTCGCCCAGATCCCCAAAAGGCACCAGGCAGAACCCCACCATCACTCGAATATCTGGTAAGCACGTGATTATCGCCCCGTGCAATTCCTCACACCCTCCTTAGTCGAGTATCATGGGTCAGCTATACCCTTTGTGGCGTGGCATCCTTTGACCTTTTCCTTCGACGCTTGGCGGTTTATCGATTCATGGCTTCCTCCACGAGCTTCATACCGTACCTTTGCGTGGCGGCCGCGGCTTTTATCGCGACCTTCCTTGCGGTGCCCCTGGTCAAGCGCCTGGCAATCAAGCTCGACGCCGTCGACTATCCTTCCAAGCGCCGCATCAACACTAAGCCCATCCCGCGCATGGGCGGCACGGCGGTCTTTTTGGGCCTCGTCGTCGCCTGCATTGTGCAAATCCTAGGCACCTGGTACCTGGGCTGGCCACCCGTATTGGTGCCCCACCCCCGTCTGCACATCAGCTACCCCATACTTGCGCTTTCTTTTACCGTCATCTTTGCGACCGGCGCGATCGACGACATCTTCCAGCTCAAGCCCAAGCAAAAGCTGGCCGGCCAGGTCCTCGCCGCGCTCATCGCCTGCGTGGGCGGCCTAAAAATCGGCGTCATCGTCAACCCGCTTGCCCCCGGCGAGATTATGCTCGGCTGGCTCGCCTATCCCATCACCGTGGTCTACCTGGTGGCGTTCACCAACATCATCAACCTCATTGACGGCCTTGACGGCCTGGCGACGGGCATCTGTGGCATCGCATCGTTCACGATGTTCTCGATGGCCGTTCTCTCGGGCCGCATCGATGCCGCCGCGCTCTCCATCGCGTTGTTTGGTGCCTGCTTGGCCTTTTTGCGCTACAACTTCAACCCCGCGAGTATCTTCTTGGGCGACTCGGGTTCGCTGCTGCTGGGCTTTGCGCTGGGTTCCATCTCGCTGCTCAACGTGAGCCGCACCGCCGCGCTCACCTCGCTCATCATCCCGCTCATCGTGGCGGGCGTGCCTATCATCGATACGTTTAGCGCCATTGTGCGCCGCAAGCGCGCCCACATTAGCATTGGGCAGGCCGACAAGGGCCACATCCACCACCGCCTCATTCAAGAGGGCTACAACCAAAAGCAGGCCGTACTGCTCATCTATGCGTGGTGCATTATGCTTTCGGCCGGCGCCGCCGCCATCAATCAGGTCGAAGTGCCCACGCGCGTGCTCATCTTTACCGTGCTCGCCATTGGCTCGGCGGCCTTCGCCAAGCACCTGCACCTGTTTGAGCCCGTGCTGCGCCACCATTACAACAAGCGCACGCACGAGGACGAGCTGGTAACCCCCGACGACCCCGCCTTTAAGCAGGAGGAGCAGGCAGCCGAGGAATGTAAGGAAGAGCGCCACCACAAGCTCTAGGGTAAGCTGCCGAGGATGTGCCCGGGCGCCGCTGACCATGCGCAGCCTCGTGCCCATCGTGCAAGCCACCTCTCCCCCGCCCCTCGCTTACTTACGCCCCGACCCTCCAATAAACGCGTTATCATCTTGACCCATGAACATACGTTAGGAGCAATCATGCCAAACGAGAACAGCTACGAAGTCGCGCTGCAAAAGAGCAACGCCATTCGCGAGGGCCTGGCCAAGACGCCCGAGAAGTTCACCATGCTTACCGGCGACCGCCCCACCGGCCGTCTGCACCTGGGCCACTACTTTGGCACCCTCAAGGGCCGCGTCGAGCTGCAGAACATGGGCGCCAAGACCAACGTGCTCATCGCCGACTACCAGGTCATCACCGACCGCGACACCACCGAGCACATCCAGGACAACGTGTACAACATGGTGATGGACTACCTTGCCTGCGGAATCGACCCCGACAAGACCATGATCTACGCGCACTCCGCCGTGCCCGCCGCAAACCAGCTCATGCTGCCGTTCCTGTCGCTGGTGTCCGAGGCTGAGCTGGCGCGCAACCCCACGGTCAAGGCCGAGATGGAGGCCTCGGGCCACGAGCTCACCGGCCTTCTGCTCACCTACCCGGTGCACCAGGCCTGCGACATCCTGTTCTGCAAGGGCAATGTGGTGCCCGTCGGTCGCGATCAGCTGCCGCACATCGAGCTCACCCGCACCATCGCCCGCCGCTTTAACAACCGCTACGGCAAGGTGTTCCCCGAGGTCGATGCGCTGCTGTCCGAGACCCCACTGCTGCCCGGCCTGGACGGTCGCAAGATGAGCAAGAGCTACGGCAACGCCATCAACATCTCGATGACCGCCGAGGAGACGGCCAAGCGCATCAAGAAGAGCCAGACCGACTCCGAGCGCATGATCACGTTCGACCCCGAGAACCGCCCCGGCGTGTCCGGCCTGCTTTCGACGGCCGCCATCTGCACCGGCCGCTCCGAGGTCGAGATTGCCGAGGAGATCGGCATGGGCGGCTCCGGCCAGCTCAAGAAGTACGTGACCGAGGCCGTCAACGAGTACTTCGCCCCGATCCGTGAGCGTCGTCAGCGCTACGAGAATGATCTGGACTACGTGAAGGACGTGCTGCACGAGGGCAACCGTCGCGCCAACGAGATCGCCGAGCAGACCCTGGCCGAGGTTCGGGACGCCATGGGCATGGTGTACTAGACCGACCTGCTGGTTTGAACTTTCGATTGCTATAGGGCGGGCGCTACGGCGTCCGCCTTTTTTTGGGTGCCCGACCGGTTCGGCTCCGCCCATCGCACTCCCCCGACAAACGGGAACGGGCCCGCCGGCAGTCAGTTGCCAGCGGGCCCGTTCCCGAAGTACACCGTTGAATCGCACAGAGGGGAGGGATGCGAATCAAACTCAACAGGGCAGGCTTTTTCATCGCCTATTGCCCGCTCCGTTGTTGAATAAAATATAGTTCACCGTGGTTTACTTTGCAGCATCAATATGAGCCGCCATAGCTTCTCCATAAGTTAGCCCCGGTAAACCTACAACGGAAAACCGCCGCAAAGGGGACAGGCACCTTTGTGGTAGTTTTGGCCACGGCAGATCTGTTAGAGTCCGGCGGGCCAGCGACAGGCGCCCAGATCGACGTGCATGGGGTCGACAAACGTCACGCCCTCCCCTAGCAAAAGCTCACGTTGAGCATCGGGACCGCCAAAAGCAAAACCCTCGCATATGCGCCCGTCGGCAAACACCACGCGATGGCAGGGTATCTCGCCGGGGCGCGGATTGCTGTGCAGGGCATACCCCACGTACCGCGCACTTCGTGGACGACCGGCAAGCAGCGCCACCTGACCATACGTGGCGACCATCCCTTCGGGGATCTGCTCGACCACCTCGTACACCCGTTCAAAAAAGCCCTCAGACGCCATCGCTCGCTCCCTTCTCCGCATTAACAGCATAAAGAAATGATCCCTTGGGGACGGAGGAAAACGGATCATTCGCGGCCTCCGTGCGGTCGATGATCCGTTTTCCTCCGTCCCCAAGGGATCATTTGTTGGCAGGTTGGTTAGTTGGCGGGCTGGAAGAAGGCTACGGCTACGGCACCGGGGCCTACGTGGGTACCGATGGTGGCACCGATGGTGTGAACGGGCAGCTCGCCCTCGGTGTGGCCAGCCCACAGTGCCGCGCTGTCCTCGATATACTTCTTGAGCACCGCATCCGAAAGGCCCGTATAGCCGAGCGCCAGCGGCATGGAAAAGTCGATACCGCCCGCCTTTTCGACCTTTTGGTTCAGCAGGTTGCGGCCGTTCTTGGAACCGCGTGCCTTGCCCAGCTGCACGATCAGGCCGTCCTCGACAGCTACCACAGGCTTTACGTTGAGCAGCGTACCCACGGCGCCGGCAGCAGCAGACAGGCGACCGCCGCGCACCAGGTACTCCAGCGTCTCGAGCAGGCCGATAACCACCACGCGGTCGCGCACGGCCTCGACCGCCGCCGCGATCTGGGCCGCGCTACGGCCCTCGTCCACCAAGCGCAGCGCATACTCAACCAGGATGCGTTCACCCAGGGTGACGTTGTTGCTATCAACCACGTACACATCGCCGCCCGGCGCCTCGGCTAGCGCGGTACGGGCGCTCTGATTGGTGCCCGAGAGCTTAGCGCCCACGGTAATAATCACAGCCTCATCGCCGGCTTCGCGAACCTCGGCGATAGCCTGCGAAAACGCGTACGGGTTGACCTGACCGGTCTTGGGCAGCTCATCGCGCTCCACGAGCATCTCGTAAAAGCGCTGGTGATCGATGTCGATGCCATCCATGAACACATCGGTGCCAAAGGTGACGGACAGCGGCAAAACGGCCAGTGCCGGATGCTCGGCCGGCGACATATCGCTTGCGGAATCGGTAATAATGCGGACGGACATAGCGAATCCTTTCTTGCGCAGGTCCCGCGCAGGGAATTTTGACAGCAATGCCCCGGCACGGTATACGCGCTTAAACGGGACGATGCAGTTGTTAATGGGAAGCAAATGCCCAGGCGGCCCTACAGCTCGCGCAAGGTGTTGAGAATCGTACGCAGCGACGCATACATCTGCTCACGCTGCTCCACGCCCATGGCCTTGCCGGTGGTGTCGAGCACTTCACGAATAATACAATCGGCCTCGTTCATGCTCTCGCCGCCCAACGTGGTCAGGCGAACCGGGGCGCGATACTTAACGGCGGCATCGCCCGAATCGTCGACTTCGACGTAGCCGCCCTCCTCCAGATGCGCCAGCGTGCGCGAGACGGCAGCGCGGGTCACGCCAGCCATGCGGGCGAGGTCGGCACCAGTCAGGCCGTCCTTGCTGCGCTCAAGATAGTACAGGCACATGATGTCGGAGCCCTTAAGGCCCAGCCTTGCGCCCTCAGATGTCTTAATGCGCTGGATCTCCTTGTAGAGTCCGCTGATCAGTCCGACAAAGTCCTCGAAACGTGTCTCGTCGCTCTGCTGCATGGGAGACGACCGCCTTTCGCTTGCATAATGCTAACGGGTAAACATCTTAACCGTACCCAGCGGCCGCCAGCACTGCGCGCCCTATTTGTTAACTCATCAACATAAAAACCACCACAAAGGGGACAGGCACCTTTGTGGTGGTTTTGACCGGCGAGTATGATTTGCAGAAGTTGCTACAGCTCCACGCGGGGATTGTCGCGGGTCACAAGCGTCTTAACGACAACCGTCGCCCCCAGATAGCGCTCAAGCAGCTCGGCTAAGCGATCGATGGCGGCCTGACAGTCCCCCATACGCTCGGGCTCTACGCACTCAATCGCCAAAAACGCGTCGGCCGAATCGTCGGATAGAGCCGTTCGAACGCCGTCGCGCCAGTTCCAGCAGCGGCACACGGCGCCCGCATCGTCAATGTAGGCGAGCTCGCCGGGCAGCGTCGGGTCGTCCGCTTCCTCGCCAAGCGGCAGGAACGCATCCCCGCCGTCGGTCACCTTCAAGCGAAGGTCCCCCTCAATCGCATGCAGATCCTCGCCTCCCACGGGCAGTGCATAGGACAGCGACACCGTGTTATAGATATCCACCGCGGGCGTAATGTGGCCCACCGGCTTGCCCTTGAGCACGCGCTTGAGCAGGTTCTCGATTGAACAGCGCGCGCCCTTTTTGGTCTTGAACAGACGATAGGCCTCGCGCCATGCCTTGACCGGTGCGTTCTCGCTGATTGTATCGCTGGTCAGATGACGCTCCGCATCGATATTGGCACGGTCGAGCAGCGCCGCTATCGCGTCCACATCCTCTTGAGGTATCTGGGCCGCGGGCTTCATACCCTCCACGACCACAACACCGACCGCCGCCTGAGGAAACAGCTCCCAAAATGAATCCTCGGCAATAAAGCTCTTCATACGTGCTCCCTTCACGATTCGCGCCCGAGCGAGGGCACCCAAACAAAAAGCGCCCTTACGACGGCCACCTTCAAAGTCCTACGGTGCCGCCACAAGAGCGCTTGCGCTGTCCCCATCCGGAGAAGGGGACGATATGTCAGGCGTATTGTAACCTGAGTCATCCGCGCGAGCAAAACCACCACAAAGGTGCCTGTCCCCTTCGTGGTGGTTTTGGGTCTAAGGCGGCGCTAGCGGCGGAGTCCCAGCAACCCGCGGCCGCGATGACGGGCCTCGGCGGACACCTGGGCGTGCGGGCCGGCGGCTTTGACGGACTCGGGCAGGTGTGAGTACTTCTTCTCGAAGTTCTCCTCAAACATCACCGCCAGGTTGTGCGCAGCCTCGTCGTAGCGCGCGGTGCTCTGCCAGTACTGGCGCGGCACCAGGATGCCGTCGGGCACACCGTGGCACGTGGTGGGAATGTCGACGTTAAAGATATCGTCGTGCACGAACTCGCTGTCCTCGATGGTACCGTCGAGGGCGCGGGCCACCAGGGCGCGCGTGTATGCAAGCTCGATTCGATGGCCCACGCCATAACCGCCACCAATCCAGCCGGTGTTGACCAGATAGACGCGGGTGCGTCCGTCGGCGATACGCTCGCCGAGCATCTTGGCATAGACCATGGGATCGAGCGGCATAAACGGCTCGCCAAACAGCGAGGAGAACGTGGGCGTGGGCTCGGTGACGCCGACCTCGGTGCCGGGGATCTTGGCGGTGAAGCCCGTCACAAAGTGATACATGGCGGCATCGGCCGTCAGGCGCGAGATAGGCGGCAGCACGCCAAAGGCATCGCAGGTCAAAAACAGCACGACGCTCGGGGTGGTGCCCATACCCTTGGTCCACGCGTTGGGGATATGCTCGACGGGATAGGCCACGCGCGTGTTGTGCGTGATCGAGACATCATCATAGTTAGGCTTGCGATTCTCATCGAGCACCACGTTTTCGCAGATGGCGCCAAAGCGGACGGCGTTGAAGATCTCGGGCTCATGGAACGCGTCCAGGCCCTCGCACTTGGCATAGCAGCCTCCCTCGATGTTGAAGATGCCCATGTCGGACCAGCCGTGCTCGTCGTCGCCGATCAGCAGGCGCGTGGGGTTGGCCGAAAGCGTGGTCTTGCCCGTGCCGGAAAGGCCAAAGAACACGGCCGTCTCGTGCGTGACGGGATCCATGCTGGCCGAGCAGTGCATGGGTAGCACGTCGTCCTCGACGGGCAGTAGGTAATTCATGACGCTGAAGATGGACTTTTTGATTTCGCCGGAGTAACCGGTGCCGGCAACCAGAATCACGCGCTCCTGGAAGTTAATGACCACGGCGGCGCTGGAGTTGAGGCCCTTAATGGCGGGATCGCACTGGTAGCCCGGCGCGGCGAGCACGCAGAAGTCCGGCTCGCCGGTGCGCGCGATTTCGCGGGCGAGCGGACGGGCGAGCATTTGCTTAATGAACAGCGCCTGGCTGGCACGCTCGCAGGCGACGAGCAGGCGACGCGTATGGTTGCGGTCGGTGCCGGCCATGCCGCGGGTGACGAACACGTCGCGCTCGTTGAGGTAGTCGACAATACCGGCCTTGATGGTCTCGTAGCTCTCGATCGAAAGAGGGCGGTTGACGGCGCCCCAGGCGATCTTGTCGTGAACATCGGGGGTGTCGACGATAAAGCGGTCATTGGGGGAACGGCCGGTGCGCTCCCCCGTCTCGATCACCAGCGCGCCGTTGGATGCCATGCGACCTTCTTCGCGGCGGATAGCGTACTCGACGAGCTCCGCGGCGGGTAGATCGACCAGCAGGCGGGGCTGATTCTCGGCGGGATCTTCGACCAGCGTAATACCAAAGTTGGACAGAACTTCTGCAGGGGTAATACCAGGCATGGGGCCTCCTTTAAAAACGCGACACGTGGACGCGGCGCGCACTTTACTCACGTAAAGCCCGTTGTACCCGATATGCAAAAACGTTTTTTGCGGCAACGGCGAAGCGCCCGCCCAGCGGTCAAAAATCACAGGCAAGCGGCCTAGCCATTGGGGACGCTCTTGAACAGGCAATAACCAAGGAGTGTCCCCAGATGCCGGCACTTAGGGACGCTCCCAAAGTGTCGGCACATAAGGAGCGTCCCTAAGTGCCGACTACTGAATGGCACCGCCTACAATATTGAACAACCTGTTCAAAAACACGAGCAAACGCCGTCGTGTCTATACTAGAGCGCAGCAATAGAAAGGACTCCGCCTTGAGCATCTCGCCTCTCGATAATATTCGCCGCGCCATCGCCCGCCGCAATGGCGTCGCCGACCCCGCCGTAGCGAGCAGCGACACTGCAAAGGCCCAAGGCGGACGCATCGAGAACGGCCTCTTCCCTGCCTCCCACACGGCCGAGGAGCTCGCACGCATCCAGGAGCTGAGCCAGCGCAACGCCGGCGGGCCCAATAGCGGCCAAGCCACACGTCGCCGGCGCGAGTGCGATCGCGAGCCCGGCCCCGTCCGCCGCATGGTGAACGCCTGGTGGAACCGCCTGCTCGGCGCTGTCTACGGCGGCGGCTTCTCCACGCAGGAAGCCGAATACGAGGAACACGCCACCCGCCGCGACTATCTCTGGAATACCCTGGGCACCGCCGTGTGGGGCTTCGCGTTTCCGCTGCTCACCATCGTGTCCACGCAGCTTGTGGGCGCCGAGGAAGCCGGTAAGTTCTCCATCGCCTTTGTCACCGGCACACTCATCATGATCGCGTGCAACTACGGCGTGCGCAATTTCCAGGTCTCAGACATCGACGAGAAGGCGTCCTTTGCCTCCTACCAGCTCAACCGCTGGCTTTGCGGAGCATTCGCGCTGGCCTGCGGCCTTGCATACAGCAGTGCCCGCGGCTACGACGCGCAGATGGCAACGATCGGCCTGGGCGTCTACCTGTATAAGGTGATCGACGGCGTGGCGGACGTGTACGAGGGCCGCCTGCAGCAGGCCGATAAACTCTACCTGGCCGGCATGGGCCAAACGCTGCGCTCCGTCGGCGTCATCGCGGTCTTTAGCGTGGCGCTGTTCCTTACGCGCAGCATGCCCATCGCGGCCATGGCCATGGGTGTCACCGCCATCGTCTCGCTCGTGCTGGTCACCGCGCCGCTGGCCCTGCTCGAAACCGAAAAATCGCGTCGCGTGAGTCTGCGCGAGGTCGGCCACCTGTTTGTCCAGTGCGCCCCGCTCTTTGGCGCACTGTTCCTGTTCAACCTCATCGAGAGCATGCCCAAGTTTGTGATGGAAGGCACGCTGGCCTACAAATATCAGCTGTACTTTAATGCCCTGTTCTTTCCGGCGCAGGCTATTTTGCTGAGCATTGGATTTGTCTATAAACCGCAGCTTTTGCGTCTGTCGAGCATTTGGGCGAACCCGCGCAAACGCCGCCGTTTTGACTTGATTATTATTGCCGTTATGGCGCTGATCGTGGCCATCACCGGCGTATGCGCCGCATTTATGGCCGGCCCCGGCATTCCCCTCATGAGCTTTATGTACGGCCTCAACTTTGAGCGCTACCGCACATTGGCGCTGCTGATGGTTGTCGCTGGCGGCGTAACCGCGGCCATCGATTTTATCTACGCCATTATCACGGTGCTGCGCCACGTTGGAGACGTCACCAAGATCTACCTGATCTGCTTTGCCGTGAGCGTAGTGCTCCCAGTGATCCTAATCAACCTGCTGGGCCTGATGGGTGCCGTCGTGAGCTACCTGGCTATCATGGCCCTACTGCTGGTGCTGTTGATTGTCGAATACGCCCACATTCGCCAACGCATAGAACGCGACCGCAACCCGTACGGCGCCTAATTCGAATCAATTTGAAGAAAAGAAACGTCGATGTTTTGGCACCGACAGCGAGCAGTCTCGAAGTGCCTCAGGTTGGCGCGAAAGAGGAGCGACGCGTACTTCCGTACGCGAGCGACGGTTTGAGCGACAAGATGGGGTGCTTCGGGGCTGCGCAGCGTCAACGTGGCCGCCGTTCGGTAGAACGGCGGAACAAAGTTATTCGCCAGGAAGAATGTTCGCATAAAACTCCGCCCCGTCGTCCAGGCGCAGGATGCCCACGCGGCCGAACTCGGAACCGGTGGCCGCCGCACAGTCGATATCGATGCGATCGGGCACGCCGGCGGTATCCTCGCCACCCAAGCGCACCATCCGCCCGCGGCCCGACTCCTCATCGAGCCCTGCCAGGCCGCCAACCTCGCAATAACGCCCCAGCGACACCGTGGGCGTGTGGCCGCTCACCACGACCGGGCCCTTGCCCTCGGCAGAAAGCAGCCCCGTCGGGGCATCCCAGTAGCCGTGACGAATCCACAGCAAGTCATCGGACGACTGCACGGCGAGCATTTGCTGCAGCAGCTCGCTATCGGCATCGACCGCTCCCCTGCCGTCGCCGCAATCGACACCATGCTCAAGCAAAAACGCACGCGCCGCCTCGGTCTGAACGCCGGCGTGCACCAGCAGATACGGTCGCTCGGCAGTCTCGACCACCGCGTAGAGCGGCAGGGCGGCAGCCCAGCGCACCAGCCCCTCGTATGCCTCAAATTCCATTTCGTTGAGCTGCTGACGCGTGGTCCAACCGCCATTGATATCCCAGGTCTCGGCATCGAGCGGGTCCTGGCCAATGATCGCGTCGAGCATGATCTGCTCGTGGTTGCCCTTAAGCACGCGAGCGTTGGGCAGCGACCGCACCAAGTTGATGACACCGACCGGATCGGGACCGCGGTCGATCATGTCGCCTAGCACGTACAGCGTGTCGTCGGACGTCAGCGAGATCTTGGAAAGGGCCTCGTCCAGCGCGCGCACGTGCCCGTGAGCATCAGATGTCACATAGATCGCCATGGAACGCCTTTCCCTGCATTACGGCCGAAGCCCGATGCCACGACTAAAACTTCAAGTTGAACTTAAACGTTACCCATTGTACTCCGTTGCAATAAAGCTGGAAAGTGCCACCGCTGCCAACGGTCACAAGCGGCCGCCCGCACGCCCCGAAAACACCGCGCCACCAGCACCAACGCCCCAACCAGCACCGCCCGCGCCCCCAGCCTCGTGTCGATAATGCGAACGCCCGCGGCTCGGCCCCATAAACCCACCATCTTTGGGTACAAATAACCGCAGACAACTGACCGTGCCACGCCAACCACCCAGGAGCGGACACTACCCATGAACCAGATACTTCTCTTTATCGGCCTCGTCATCATTTTGTGTCTGACCATCAAACCCGTCGGCAAAAAGCTCCCCTTCCCTACCCTGCTCATCTTTATCGCGCTCGGCATGCTGCTGGGCGTCAACGGGCCGGCGCACATCGACTTTAGCGACTACGCGCTTACCGAAACCGTCTGCAGTACGGCGCTGCTGTTCATCATGTTCTACGGCGGCTTTAACACCAACATCGACCGCGCCAAGCCCGTCGCCGCGCCCGCGGTACTGCTGAGCACGCTCGGCGTTATCGCCACCGCCGGCATCACGGGCGCCTTTGCGCATTTTGCACTAGGCTTCGACTGGATCGGCGGCCTGCTGCTGGGCTCGGTCGTGGCGTCGACCGATGCGGCGAGCGTCTTTAGCGTGCTGCGCGAGCACAACCTTTCGCTAAAGGGCGCGACTGACTCGCTGCTCGAGGTCGAATCGGGCTCCAACGACCCCGTCGCCTACATGCTTACCGCGGTGCTCGCGACCCTCGCGGCGGGCGGCGACATCGACATTCCCGTGCTGTTGGCCAAGCAGATCACCCTGGGCGTGGGACTGGGCCTTGCCATCGGCTGGACATCCAGCCGCCTGATTGAACGCGCGCACGCAACGGCCGAGGGCGCGCAGACCATCTTTTTGTTCGCCGTGGCGATCGTTGCCTACGCGCTGCCGAGCTACCTGGGCGGCAACGGCTTTTTGGCCGTATACCTGGCAGGCATTGTGCTGGGTGCAAGCGACATCACCGGCAAGGTCGAGATGGCCCACTTCTTTGATACCCTCACCGAAATGGCCGAGATGACCATCTTCTTTTTGCTGGGCCTGCTCGTCACGCCCGCGCGCCTGCCGCAAATGCTGTTGCCGGGCCTGGCGCTCATGGCGTTTATGCTCTTCGTGAGCCGCCCCATCGCCGTCGGCCTGCTGTTGGCGCCCTTTAAGACCAATCCTCGCCAAGTCGCGCTCGTAAGCTTGGCGGGTCTGCGCGGCGCGGCTTCGGTCGTGTTTAGCCTCTTTGCCGTGGTGGTCGGTGTTCCCGGTGGGCACGACCTATTTGACCTGGTCTTTGTGATTGCCGTGTCGAGCATTGTAGTGCAGGGCTCGCTGCTACCGGCAGTGGCGAAAAAGCTCGACATGATCGACGCGGAAGGCGACGTGCGCCGCACGTTTAACGATTACCGCGACGAGGACGGCATGTCGTTCGTTAAGCTCAAGGTAGGCGCGGGCCATCCGTTTGCCGGGCGCTCGCTCGCCGATATTGGCAGCGTCGCCGACATGCTCGTGGTCCTGGTGCTGCGCGACGGTGCGCACCCGGTGCTACCCAACGGCGATACCGTAATTGAGGAAGGAGACCTTCTGGTGATGGCCGCGCCGACGTTTGAAGAGCGTGCCGAGGTAACATTGCGCGAGGTCACCGTAACGCCCCACGGTCGCCTGGCAGGACTGCGTCTGCGCGACGTGCCACAAGGCAAGCACCCGTTTATCGTGGTGATGCTCAAGCGCGACGGCCAAACGATCATCCCCGACGGCAACACCCTCATATACGCCGGCGACGAAGCCGTCATCGCCACACTGGCGTCGTAGCCATCCCCACCCATAACTTGCGGTGAAATAGGGACTGAATAGGCCTTCTAGCAGCCTAAACAGTCCATATTTCACCGCAAGTTATGGGTGGGGATAGGGTTGAGGGGTGGCTATGGCTACCAGCCGTCGTCCGTATCGTCGCCTGTGGCGAAGACACGGAGGTCGAGGCCTTCGCGTTCAGCTCGGGCTAGGAGCTCTTGGGGCGACTCGTCCTCGATATCCACTACGTCGAGCATGGCGGCCGGAAAGCCCACGCCAGCCGCACTCCCCGCGCGGTCGAGCAAGCTCTCGCGCAGCTGGTCTACATCAACGTCGATCTTCATGGTGAAACCTCCTACCGGCCAATCGCGATCGAACAAACCGCACACCCCAAATGATGTGCAATAAATACCAGATACGGCCATAATAAAACAATGAACATCAGGGAGGTTGCGGACGATGGATAAGCTCGATGCCATGACGGAACAAGTCAGGGACTTTTGTGATGCACGCGACTGGCGCAAATATCACACGCCAAAAGAGCTTGCCATCGGCATGGCAACTGAGTCCTCCGAGCTCCTTCAGCTCTTTCGTTTTGTGAGCGACGAGCGCATTGCAGAAATGTTCGAAGACACCGAGCAACGCCAAGCTATCGAAGACGAAGTCGCCGACACGCTCCTTTTCCTTCTGCGTTTCGCAGATTTAAATGAAATCGACCTGCCAGCGGCGCTTTCGTCTAAGCTCAAGCGCAATGGCGAGCGCTACCCCGTCGACGCATCATCTAACGAATACAGAAAGGCGAACCATCATGAGTAATGAGTTCGCCCTTCGGCAATACACGCTTCCCCTACCCCAGCCCTTTGAGACAAGCGAATCGCTTCAGGACTTTGGCACGCCAAAGCCTGGAGCCCATCATGACGAGAGTTGGCCTGTCCTTTACATTCTTACCAACAGCAGAAACAAGACGGCATACATCGGCCAAACAACCAATTACCAGCGCCGTATGAAACAACACGCTGCAAACGTGGACAAGGACTTCGACCGGACCCTTCTGATCGACAATCCCACCTTCAACCAATCCGCAACGTTCGAGTTCGAGAATCGACTTATTGAGCTGTTCTGTGCCGACGAAAAATACCAGGTCACCAATGCCAACAACGGCTATGCCCAATTCGATTATTTTGAGCGGCCTCAGTATCGCCAGAGGTTCCGAGACCTCTGGACAAAGCTTCGCGAAGAAAACTACGCGATTCATCCGATTGAAGAGCTCGAGAACTCCGATCTGTTCAAGTTCTCGCCTTTCAAGACGCTTACGCCCGACCAATACGAAACGATCGAGACGATTTTTAAACGTCTCGAACAGGAGCATGAAGACGTAAAACATGGCGGCTCAAAAAGAGAACGTATAACCGTCGTGAATGGCGCGCCGGGAACATGTAAAACAATCCTCGCCATCAGTCTCATGTTCAAAATCAAAAATGAGCCCAACCTTTCCGGCCTGCGAGTCGGTTTTGTCACCCCCATGGATTCCCTGAAAAAGACCCTCAGGAAACTCACGCACTTCCTTCCAGGGTTAAAGCCTGGCGATATCTTGAGCCCCAGTGACGTAACCAAAAATGATCGTTATGACATCCTACTTGTCGATGAAGCACATCGACTGGGTAATTATCTAAGCATGGGCTCCGGCATCAAGGCCTTCTATAGCACTTGTGATCGTCTTGACCTTCCGCACACAAGCAACCAAGTTGACTGGATATTCAAATGCTGCGACAAGGCATATCTGTTTTATGACCCCAAGCAGCAAGTCAGGGCATCCGGCCTCAATCGAGACGGTCTTGAGCGGCGACTTAACCAACTCGAAGAAGAGGGCATTGAAACTGAAGAGTTCAGCCTAAGCACGCAAATGCGAGTACGCGGCGGCGATGAGTATCTCGACTTTGTATATGATCTACTCGATAACAAAGCGTATATGCATGCCGGCATGAAATTCAAGAATCTCTTTTCATCGGAGCCTTACGATTCGCGAACCGGGGATCCGAACAGCGATACCCCCAGATACCAGTTTGGAATCGTCAACCAATTTGAGGATTTCTGTTCCCTACAGCAAGCCAAGGAAGAAGAAGTTGGTCTATCCCGCATGACGGCAGGTTTTGCGTGGAAGTGGGAAACGAAGAAACACAAAGACGCGTTCGACATCGTCATTGAGGGCATCCCTAAACGTTGGAACTCGAGTCAAAAGGATTGGGTTAACTCCCCCAACGCCGTCAACGAGGTCGGATGCATCCACACGGTACAGGGCTACGACCTCAACTACGGCTTCGTAATTCTGGGGCCAGACATTTACTACGACAACGACAAAGGGGGCGTCTGCGTTAACAAGGCAAACTTCAAAGATACCGTCGCAAAGAAAAAGGCAAGCGACGACGACCTACGAAAGATCATCGTCAACGCCTACTATGTCCTCATGACGCGTGGCATGCTGGGAACGTTTCTTTATGTATGCGACCCGGCACTCAAGGAGTATTTGTCACGGTATATCCCGGTGATATAGACCTAACGACCGCCCTCCCCCATGTAACCATCCTGTAAATCATAGCGGCGCACTCGAGTTTTACCGTGATGCGGTCGCGCCTGGCGCTCCACTGTGCTAAAGTATCCCGAACGTTCAAACGACTACGAGGGGGAACTAGAAGATGGCACGTGTGCACAACTTCTCAGCTGGCCCGGCCGCGCTGCCCACAAGCGTGCTCGCCGAGATCGCCGACGAGATGATGGACTACCGCGGTTGCGGCATGTCCGTGCTCGAGATGAGCCATCGATCTAGCATGTACCAGCAGATCATCGACGACGCCGAGGCAACCCTGCGCCGCCTGCTGAGCATCCCCGACAACTACCGTGTCCTGTTTTTGCAGGGCGGCGCCACGCTGCAGTTTGCGGGCATCCCCATGAACCTCATGCGCCGCGGCCGCGCCGGCTACGTCGTGACCGGCAACTTTGCCAACAAGGCGTACAAGGAGGCCGCCAAGTACGGCGAGGTCGTGCTGCTCGCGAGCTCCGAGGACACCAACTTCGACCGCATTCCCACCATGTCCGACGTCAACGCGCGCATTGCCGCCGAGGCCGCGGGCGACGGGCTCGACTACGTCTACATCTGCCAGAACAACACCATCTTTGGCACCATGTACCACGAGCTGCCCACTTGCGGCGATGTGCCGCTGGTCGCCGATGTCTCGAGCTGCTTTTTGTCGCAGCCGCTCGACGTTGAGCGCTACGGGCTCATTTACGCCGGCGCACAGAAAAACGCCGGCGCCGCGGGCGTGACCGCGGTCATCGTGCGCGACGACCTCATCGCAGATGGCCCCGCCTTTGCGCAGACGCCGCAGTACCTGGACCTTAAGACCCAGGCCGCCAAGGGTTCCATGCTCAACACGCCCAACACCTTTGGCATCTACGTGTGCGGCAAGGTGTTCCATTGGGTGGAGCAGACCGGTGGACTTGCCGCCATGGCCGAGCGCAACTGGGCCAAGGCCAACCTGCTCTACGACCTGCTCGAGCACAGCGAGCTTTTCCATGGCACCACGCAAGCCGACAGTCGCTCCATCGCCAACGTCACCTTCCGCACCGGCGACGCCGAGCTCGATGCGACCTTTGTCGCAGGCGCGGCCGAACACCAGATTCAAAACGTCAGGGGCCATCGCCTGGTGGGCGGCATGCGCGCCAGCGTCTACAACGCCGTAACCATGGAAGACGTGCAGGCCCTGGCCTCGTACATGAAGGACTTCGAAGCACAGCATAGTTTGAGTCCGCGATCTAACTAGCCCGCAACGCGCGGGCCGACCAGCCACTTCAAACCACCTGTTTAAACCAAACCTGCTAAGGAGTTTTTCCATGCGTAAGATTAAGACCATCGACGACATCACTAAAGACGGCAAAGTCGAGTTTGGCGAGGGCTACGAATTTGTGGACACCGCCGAGGAGGCCGACGCCATCCTGATGCGCTCCACCGACCTGCACGGCTACGAGCTGCCCGAGGGTATCCGCGCCATCGCCCGCTGCGGCGCCGGCGTCAATAACATCCCCGTCGAGGAGTACGCCAAGAAGGGCGTCGTCGTCTTTAACTCCCCCGGCGCCAACAGCAACGCCGTCAAGGAGCTCGTCCTGGGCATGCTGGTGCTCTCGAGCCGCGGCGTGGTGCAGTCGATGAACTGGGTGCGCGACAACGCCGACGACCCCGAGATTCAGGTCGATGCCGAGAAGGCCAAGAAGGCCTTTGTGGGCCGCGAGCTCAAGGGCAAGCGCATCGGCGTCATCGGTCTGGGCAACGTGGGATCCAAGGTCGCCAACGCCTGCGTCGACCTGGGCATGGACGTCTACGGCTACGATCCGTTCATTTCCGTCGAGCACGCATGGGTGCTGAGCCGCGAGGTGCAGCGCGTGGGCACGCTCGAGGATCTGTGCCGCGGCTGCGACTACCTCACCGTGCACGTACCCAGCAAGGCCGACACCATCGGCATGATCAGTACCGAGCAAATCAACCTGCTGGCACCCGACGCCGTGCTCATCAACTACGCGCGCGAGACCATCATTGACGAGGACGCCGTCGACGCCGCCCTGCGCGAGGGCAAGCTTAGCTGGTTTAGCTGCGACTTTGCCACGCCCAAGACCGTCAAGATGCCCAATACGTTTATCACCACGCACTCGGGCGCCGGCACCGGCGAGGCCGAGGCCAACTGCGCCGACATGGCGATCAGCGAGCTCAAGGATTACCTGGAAAACGGCAATATCGCGCACAGCGTCAACTACCCCGCCTGCAGCATGGGCAAGGCGCGCGCCGCGAGCCGCATCGCCTGCCTGCACGCCAACGTGCCCAACATGATCGGCCAGATCACGGCCATTCTCGCCAAGGACAACGCCAACGTGCAGCGTATGACCAACGAGTCCGCTGGCGAGAACGCCTACACCATGTTCGACACCGACGAGCACCTGAACAGCAGCACCATCGAGGCGCTCAAGCAGATTCCGTCGATGTATCGCGTGCGCGTGATCAAGTAGCGTCGGCGCCAAGCCTGCCAGACAGACCACGAAGTCCATTCGGCCCCCGTTTTCACGAAACGGGGGCCGATTTCGTTGCTCCGGCTGGTTTTGAAAATGCTACCCATAATAAGTTTTTTCGGATAATCGACAGTGAGGCCCTAGTCGCTAAGCACAACTGCTTTTACAAACAGCTTTATCAGGGGTTTTAGTAGGTAAAAATCGATCTCTATATGCCAAACTAATGTTGACTGTCCATTTTCCGAAATAACTTGCTCTAGGTAGCACTTTTCAAGCCAATTCCAAGGAGCAATTGAAGGCTATTAGCAACTAAAACCCTAGCTTCCGCGACCGTTTTCCACCCGCGCGGCTACATTCCCGCCCAATCGATAAAAATCTCCTCACGAAGCCGCCGTTCGAGCTCTTGCTGCCGCGGTGTCTTGTCTTTCAACGGCATATCGAGATAGGACATGATGAGTTCCATCACTACATGGAAGGCATCGGAGTCGACCAGCTGACCATAGGTCATCAGAACGACGGGATATCCCATGGCTTGCAGGGCCGTCGTTCGATCGGAGTCCGAGATCTTGGATTCTATGGATCCGTGAATGGCTTTACCTTGGCATTCAACCAGGCACTCTCGGCTGCCGTCCTTATTTGCCAGCAGAATATCGGCGTAGCGCCTATCAAGCCCCGAAATCAGGCGGGCGCTGCGCGTCATGCGAATCTCGACGTTATTGGTAAGGCGCAGCCCTTCGCCGCCGCGCAGCCTCGAAAGGCCAAACAGCATCGAAGCTTGGACCTCAAGCGGCGATGCCACAATCCCCGTAATGCATTTCGCGGCACGCGTGAACGATTTAGCACCGCGGAGCCCCTGGATCTTATTTGCGAACTCCGTAAGTTCAGAAAGCTCGATCAAGGGAGGTCGTTTCCACAAGTCCGTTGGATTCCCCGAGGCATCCTTTACGTTTTCCCAGCCCAACCGTGCGTCACCCCATCGGCCCCCATATGCCTGCTCAAGCGCCAACTTTACCTGAGGCGCAATCTTGCACACGGCAAAGGTACCGCACATCTCATACATGCACATGATCAGACGCTCGTTTGAGACCGAGGAAGCCAGGGTTAGCAGGGTAAAGAGCGGAGACGCGACATCAAGGCCAAACTCCGTCTGCCGCACGGAGCCAAACGGCCTCTCCCCGTTCCAAACATGCCTGACGATGCGACCGCCCTTACGTCCGCAGCCGCCCTGCGCCAACACATGTAACGGGGTGCCCAGGAAATGCTTGACGAGCGGATGCTCACAAAGGCGTTCCCTGCGCGGATCGTCCACAGAATCGGGCAGGTCCGGCATTATTGCCAAAACCTGTGGAGGTATCCGGTGATACCGAAAGGCAGATATGTCGCACAGCATGTCGTCCATGAAGAGTACGTACCCACTACGTCGTTTGTGAGCCCGCACGGACGGCAAACGCGATTGCTCAGCCTGCGAACGGTAAATACTGCTACAACATGCACGTCGCGAATCTTCCAGGTGGCTTACAATCGGTTTGGAAAGCAGGCTGATTGTGAAGTTGCATATGGTTGATGAGGACTTTGCCTGGCGGCTTGCGCAGGAGCTTGTGAAGATTGACAGCTCAGACCCCGGCGCGTATGAGCTCGAGATCGAACAACATATCAAAGACCTGGTCGAGACATATGTTGCCAAACTCGATTCGCCCGTGCTGGACACCGCAGAGATACGCGAGCTCGAAGTGTTCCCCGGGCGCTGCAACCTTATGATTACCGTGCCGGCGCGAGCGGCGAGGCGCGGCTCGTCTACATCTGCCATATGGATACCGTCACCCTAGGCGATGGCTGGAACGCGGACACGACCGTCGGCTTCTTTACCGGCTGCACCGATACCGCCGTCATTGCCGGCAAGATGGGTAACCGCAATTGCATGAGCTACGGCCCCGGCTCGTTGGTGCTCACGCATAAGCCCAACGAGCCGGGGCCCATGCCGATATCGTTCGCTGCCAGAACGTGCTCATCGCGCTTGTCGACAACACGCTCTGGGACGCAAGCGTCCAAGTTGGGGCATAATAAGCCGCGAACAAACCGACTCGCACGTTAGGACCGCCCATGAAAGCACTTCCGTTTCCCTGCATCCGCCCAGCTCAGGACCGCGTGCTCGAAGCGCTGCCGCAGATGGGCGGCATCCTGAGCGGCAACGACGCCCTGCGCGGCGCCATTGCCGACGGGCTCATGCTCAAAGATCCGGGCGCGGCGTATTACGTGTACGAATGCTCCGGAGAGCCAGGGCGCGTGACGGGCGTTGTGGCAATTTGCCCGGTCGGCGTACTGACGGGCGACGGCGCGACCCCCGCAGATGCGGCCGCAGCCGCCCGTGCAATCGCCGAGCTTAAGGTGCAGCCGCGCCCCGTGTCGCTCGCCTACGAGGCCTCGCCCGTTATGGATATCATCCTCGGTGCCGCCAAAGAGGGCGCGTCGCTCTATGCCGTCACCGACCCCGCCGGCATTACGCACCGCGCGTGGGAGGTCAAGCGCGAGGACGCCGTTGCCGCCATCCGAGCCATGCTCGACCAGGCACCGGAGCCGACGCCGGCAGACGACCCCACCTATGCTGCCGCGCTAGCAGGGGCGGCGCAGCTCCTGGCAGACGAAGCCCGCGCAGCCGGCGCCTACACGGGCAAAGAGCCGTTCAACTTTACCGTTGCCGCGTTATTCCCCGCCGCGCAGGTTGCCGGCGGCGCACCGCAGGTTCCGACGGGTTTGCTGACCCACCAGATCGCACGGTTCTAACAGGGCCTAAACGCCCGGCACAAAGACTCGGCAGCTCGACAAACAAGGGGCGGGGATACATGCGCATGCATCCCCGCCCCTTTCGCATCGAGCAATGATGTCGGCAATCCGCATCGCCACGCCCGCGCTACCCGCGCTGCGGACCCGCTGCCGCCACGAGCGGCTCAAGACCAAGCTCGCGCGCATAATCTTCTTGCGTAAAGACTTCGACCAGTTCAAACGTATCCGTCGCATCGTCAAACGCAAAATGCAGCACCGAGCAGTTGCCCGGAACGCGCTCGCGCTCGTCGGCCGCCGCTCCCCTCACGTGGTCCAAAAATTCCTTGATGGACGAGGCGTGGCTCACCGCGAGCACGCACTCGTGGTCCGGACGTCGCATAAGATCGGTCAACGTCGCCACCATGCGCTCGCGCACCTGCATCTGCCCCTCGCCGCCAAATTGGCGGTAGAAGTCACGCCACGGACGCTCGGGCATGAGCATCACGCGCTCGGCCTCAAAATCGCCAAAGAACCACTCGCACAGACCGTCCAGACGCTCGTAGGCAAGGCCCGGCCACAGGTTGGCGATAGTCTGCTCGGTGCGATGCAGCGTCGAGGTGTAGGCGTGGTCGGGCTCGATGCCACGCGCTCGCAAGAACATGCCAGCGCGCGCCGCCTGCTCGCAGCCCAACTGCGTGAGCGGCGAATCACTCCAGCCCTGAATAATGCGCTTGAGGTTAAATATCGTCTGTCCATGACGGACCAGATACAGGTCTTTATTCATAGGGGTCCTTTCGTTCGTTACCAGTCAAGGAGCGAAAACGCCCCGTCGCAATAGCCAAAATGAAGCACGGCACCGTTGTCGGGCTGTCCTCCCCCGCCGGCCACATACTCAAGAAACTCCTGACAGGCAGAGCCATGAGAGACCGCAAGCACACGATCGTGCTGCGGTCGGGCCATAATGCGGGACAGCGCCGCAACCATGCGCGCCCGTAGCTCGCCTTCAGATTCGCCACCAAAGGCCACCGGATAATCACCCCAGGGCTGCGGCGGCATCTCGCAATTTGATGTGCCCTCCAGCGAGCCCAAGTGCCACTCGCGCAGGTCGTCGACCAGCTCTATGGAACGGCCCTCGCCAACGATAAGCTCAGCCGTACGCTGCGCCCGACCCAACGGAGACGAATACGCATGGTCAAACGTCACGCCACGGTCCTCAAACGCCGCGCGCGTCGCCAGCGCCTGCTCGCACCCGCGCTCTGTGAGCGGCGAGTCTTGCCAGCCCTGCAAAATGTTCTGCACATTGAGCTCAGTCTGCCCATGCCGCACCAAATACAGATCGGCCACACGCCCTCCCCTCGCACCACCACAAAGGGGCCAGGTACCTTTGTGGTGGTTTTGCCGCCGGATCACGCCGAAATGGCGCGCAACTACACCAGCACGTCGGCAAGCGGACGCTTGGGAACGTGGTGCACCTGCGCCTCGTCGCGCCAGTAATTGATAGAACCATCCGGGTTGGAGTCGATCGCGTCGATCACCTGTGTCTCGGCTGGCACGCCAAAAGCCATGATCAGCTTGAGCTCGTATCTGTCGTTATCGAGCCCCATGGCATCGATTGCGCGGGGCGTAAAGGCCTTGAACATGCAAGCCGCCACCTCGGGCGTTGCGCTGCGCGCGGCGAGCATCATCGTCTGAGCCGCGATGCCCGTGTCGACCTCGGTGATAGGCGCGGCGGGCTTGCCGGGAACGGTGCGCTCGGCAAGAACTGCGATGTAGCCGGTCGGGCGTTCGCCCTCATTGGGACCCGACCAATCCTTGAGCGCACCAGCCCATGTGAGCTTTTCAAATAAGCTCGAACACTCCTCGACGTCGCTCACCACATGAAAACGCAGACGCTGAGCATTAGCGCCGCAGGGAGCCAGGTGCGCCAGCTCTGCCAGCTCAAGCAAAAACTCGCGCGGTACGCGCATGGACTCGTCAAATCGACGGCATGTGCGGGCGCGACGAACCAGCGCGTCAAACGATTCCAGACCGAGCTTTTCGCAACCTTGCTTTGCCATCGACTCCACGCTCGACGGCGCCGCGGGAACAGCTTCGTTCATAGAGACCCCCAATACAAGGCAATTGTTCTTAGGAAAATCTAACCTAAAACGCAGGCAATAACGAACAGAGCCGCAATGTTCTACACCTGTTGAATAGAAAAACGCGACATGGGGAACAACGAGAACAAATCGGGACCTTTGGGTTACACTTCGCCCTCCCCGACCCATACGCCGGTGCCTTTAGGCGATACTTGTTGTAGCAACTGCGGCATACGCCGCAAAAACAACAATGACGGCAAACGCCGTGCGGAAAGGAGACCTCATGGGCATCTTTAAGAACGACGACCAGCAGTCGAATCTGTTTGGATTTGACGAGAAAAGCATGGCAGGCAAGGCAATCAAGGCCGTGCGCTGGATCTACGCCGCCACGGGCGTCATCGCACTGCTTGCCGGCATCGCGCTGCTGTTTGCGCCCGCCAAGTCCCTCGTCTTCCTGACGACCGTCCTGGGCTTCTACTTTGTGATCACGGCTGGCGTCAGGCTGTTCACCGCCATTTTTGAGCCGCTGCTGCCCGCCGGCTGGCGCGTGACGAGCATCATCTCCAACCTGCTCATCATCCTGGGCGGCGTCATAATCCTGCGCAATCAGGCCTTCTCGACCGCAACGCTCACCACGCTCGTGGTGGTCGTGGCTGGCTTTGGCTGGATCGTCGAAGGTGTCATGTCCATTCTGGAGTCCGAGCTTTCGTCCAACCGCGCCCTCGCCATCCTGAGCGGCGCGCTCTCCATCATCGCCGGCATGTTCGTGTTTATCTATCCGCTGTGGTCGGCAAAGATGCTCGTCATCTTTAGCGGCGCCGCGCTCCTGGTGTTTGGCGTGACGCTGATTATTCGCGCTATCCGCTTTGGCAAGCTGGTGCACTAGATGCCGCGGACGCTGTTTATTGATGCCGACGCCTGCCCGGTTACGCGCGAGTCGATCGACTGTGCACGGCGGGCGGGCGTCGCCGTGGTGATTGCCGGCAACAGCACGCAGAACCTGGAGCGGCACATTCGCCGCGACGATCCACGTGATGCCGAGCACGCGCGACGCGGCTTTTGGGTCACCACGCTCGATGTGAGCGTGGGCGCCGATAGTGCCGACTTTGCCATTGTCGAACGTCTGCAGGCGGGCGACGTGGTCGTGACGCAGGACATTGGCCTGGCGAGCATGGTGCTCGGCCGCGATGCCTCCGCCATCGGCGTGCGCGGGCGAGTGTACGACAAGGCGACCATCGACATGCAGCTGTTTATTCGTCACGAGGAAAAGAAGGTGCGCCGCGCTGGCGGTCGCACCCGCGGGCCAGCAGCCTTCACCAGCGAAGACCGCGCCCGCTTTAAGCGCAACCTCACCGAGCTGCTGCGCTAACCAAGGCAGATTTTTGGGACATGCCTAAAACTCTGCCTTTTTGTTTTGGACGGTGTGAGCGCTCAGGATCCGTGGCTCAACAAAAAATCGGGCTTCAAAATGCCATGCGTCGCCGCATTGTGCAGACGCCGTGCATGGCTATTTTGAAGCCCGTTTTGTTAGGACTACTTAGAGGCCAAAGGCAGATAGGACGAGGCCCCAGCCCGCGCCGATGACGTACATCATGACCAGGAACACGGCGTTTTCGCGGGCGCTGCGGTTGGTGCGGAACAGGACCAGGTAACCCACGCCGGCGGAAATGAGCGTGCCGGCGAGCATCGGCGCCAGTTGCAGCGCGCCTTCCAGATACAGCTGCGTGATGACCACGCTCGCCGAGCAGTTGGGGATCAGGCCGACAAGCGCCGAACCCAGGACGGCGAGCGTCTCGTTGCCGCGCAGGAACTGCTCGATTGCGGACTCGCCAAAGGTCTCGAGCACGGCGACCAGAATCAGCGTCACCAGGAAAATGAATATCGATACCTGCACGGTATGCGAGATGGCGCTGCGGATAATCGACAGGACGGGCGCACCTTCGTGTGAGTGGGAGTGACCGTGGTCATGATGGTGTTCATGCTCGCCCTCATGACCGTGATCGTGGCCATGTCCATGTTCGTGCTCGTCTTCGTCGTCATCACAACCGCAATGGTCGCGCTCACACAGCTCATGGATGTGGTCGGCGCTCACGCCCGCCTCGGCCACCTCGTCGATGATGTCACCGCCGCTGTGATCGTCATGCGCGCAGTTAACGTGCGCCGGATTGACAGCGGTTCCCAACACGGTACGACGAATCGCCGCATGCGCGCGGGCGTTGCGACGCAGGCCACGAATGGCAGCATCCACGATAAAGCCCGTGACCAGCGCGATCAGCGCTTTCGAAGCCAAAAGCATCGCCATAGTCTGCACGGGAACCTGCTCGGCAAGTAGCAGCGGCAGCATCTCGTCGGAGGTCGAGAGAAACACCGCCACCAGGGTGCCCAGCGTCACGACGCGACCGGCGTACAGCGTTGCCGCCATGGCCGAAAAGCCGCACTGCGGCACCATGCCCAGCAACGAGCCAACCACGGGGCCGGCGGCGCCGGCACGCTTGATGGTACCGTTGACGCGATCGCCTGCCACATGCTCGAGCGTCTCGAGGACCAGATATGTCACCAACAAGAACGGCACCAGCGAGAGCGTGTCCTTGCCGGCGTCGAGCAGAATATCAATCAGCAAATCCATGACGGATGGAACCTTTCGTGTCTTTCGGCAGCATTGTAAAAGTCCTAGCGGTCAACTAGGGTATTGTAATTGTCCTAGGCGTGATGCCAATAGTTGCCCATGGTAAACTATCATCTCGCCATAACTCGACAAACCCGAGCCGCGCGACGCGGCCCGTCCAAGGAGCAGCATATGAACGTTTCGCAAGCACTCGAATACGAGCGCCAGCCGTTTATCCCCATGTTTATCTACGGCGACCACGGCGCCATGGAGTCCGAGCGCCAGAAAGGCGAAGAGGCCCTCAAGGTGCTCGAGACTGAGTACTTTACCGCCGAGGACGACCCCGGCTTCGATTTTGCCACCGTGCGCGACCTGGCCGACCGCAACCGCGACCTGTGCGACCAGATTGGCGAGGCGCGCCTGCGCAACGTGACGCCCGCGACGCTTTCGCGCGGCCTGTCCGACGCCGACACCTGCGCCGCCATCGGCAAGATGCAAAAGCGCACCGCCGCGTCCGTCATGCGCGAGATCCGCGGCGACCGCGACGCACTCGGCGTGGCCTACGCTCGCAAGCCCATTCAGGGCACGGTGCTCGGCATCGACATCGAGACCACCGGCCGCGCACCCGAGCGCGGCTACATCATCAACGTGGGCTGGGAGATCATGGAGCTCACCAGCGACGCCGTCCCGCACGACGCCGAGGCACACTACTGCGGTCTGCCCGATATCTACCGCGGCGAGGATGTGCCGCTTTCGAATATCCACCACATCACCTGGGACGACATCGACGGCAAAACGCCCTTCCGCGAGAACAAAGAGCTGCAAAAGCAGCTGCTCAAGCTTATGAAGAAGTACCCGTACATGGCGCACAACGCCGCCTTTGAGGACAGCTGGTTCAAGATCCACCTGGACGGCTACGCCGAGGCACGCCGCGCCGGCAAGATAATCGTCATCGACTCGCTCCAGATCTGCCGCAGCCTGGACGCCGATGTGCGCTCGCTCCCCCGCGAGTCCGCGCCCGCCGCGCTCGAGAACTGGGCACGCCGTCGCGGCACCCTCGCCGCCGACGCCAACGAGCAGCACCTGGGCCTCGACGACACCGACCTCATGCTCCGTACCGTCCAGGCCGAGTTCAACCTCAAGAACCTGTTTGCCAAGTAAAAGCGCCATTCGCGAGCAATACCTGTCGGGCCATAGCGCCTGTGTAAAAGCGATACGCCGAGACGCTCCTCTCAAGCGATGCAATGCGGGCCGATATCCAAGTGGATATCGGCCCATTTTTGCACGTCGCTAAGGTATCCACGTTGGCATCGGCGGCCTTATCCGAGCCCATCGATGCCCTTAGCCGCCACTAGGGCCATTCGATAGCAAAATATTTCACAAATATATATTGACATATGAACATGCGCTCATATACTCGGAAGTAAGTTATATGAGCGCATGTTCATATGAAAGGATATTGCGATGAGCGATCCCGTTGATGAAATAAAGTCCAGCATCGACACCACCATCGTGCCCGACATCCCCACCACCTGCTCGCCCGAGGACCTTCCCGACGAGGAGCTTCTCTACGACCTCGCCGACCTGTTCAAGGTCTTCAGCGACACCACGCGCATCAAGATCCTCTATGCCCTCATGGGCCGCGAGCTCTGCGTGGCAGACATCGCCGAAGCGACCGAAACCTCGCAGTCCGCGGTGTCGCACCAGCTGCGTACACTCAAGCAGTCGCACCTGGTTAAATTCCGGCGCGACGGGCGCAATATCCTATACTCGCTCGCCGACGACCACGTCTACACCATGCTCAACCAGGGCATGAGCCACATCTGCGAATAGCGACTAACCACGGTACCAGCGCGGCCTGCACCCAAGCCGCAAATACAGGGAAAGGAACCCACCATGAAAAAGCAGTTTAAGCTCGATGAGATCGACTGCGCCAACTGCGCGCGTAAGCTTCAGGACGAGCTGGCCAAGCTCGAGGGCGTCAAGTCCGTTTCGGTCAACTTTATGACCCAGAAGCTAACGCTCGAGGCCGATGAAGCCGAGTTCGACGAGGTCCTCGACCGCGTCGTGGAGTTTACCGCCGACGCCGAGCCGGACTGCGAGATCATTCTCTAGCCTGCGCATACGCTGACCCGCAAGGCCGCGCTTGCCGCGGCCTTTATCCACGATTTTATATGAGCGAGTGTTCATACATTCAAATGGGAGGATTGAATCATGGCAACCGCCGATCCCAAGAAGAAAAAGAAGAAGCGTAAGAAGAAAGAGTCCCTTGAGCATAAGCGCAACCGTATCCTGGTAGCGCTAGGCATTTTTGCCGTTGTATATGCCCTCGACGAGCTCGGAGCTCTCACTATCGCATTTGGGGAGCCCGGCAACGTCTACGCCAGTTTCGTGCTGTTCCTCGTGCCGTTTTTAATTGCCGGCTACGACGTGCTCCAAAAGGCATACAACAACATCCGCCGCGGCAAGGCCTTCGACGAAAGCTTCCTCATGGCCGTCGCGACCATCGGCGCGTTTGCCATGGTGCTCTTCCCCGATACCGATCCGCACATGGCCGAAGGCGCCGCTGTCATGCTGTTCTACCAGGTCGGCGAGCTGTTCCAGGCATACGCCGTGGGCAAGAGCCGCAAGTCGATCAGCGCCATGATGGACATCGCACCCGATTATGCCAACGTCGAGCAACCCGACGGCACACTCGAGCAGGTCTTTCCCGATGACATCGCCGTCGGCACCGTCATCGTCGTCAAGCCCGGCGAGCGCGTGCCCATCGACGGCGTCATCGTCGAAGGCGAGACGCAGCTCGATACCGCCGCCCTTACCGGCGAGTCGGTCCCCCGCCCGGCCAAAACCGGAGACGATATCATCAGCGGCTGCATCAACATGACGGGTCTCATCCACGTGCGCACCACCAAGCCCTTTGGCGAGTCCACCGTCGCGCGCGTCCTGGAGCTCGTAGAAAACGCCAGCGAAAAGAAGGCGCGTACCGAGAACTTCATCACGCGCTTCGCCCGCGTCTACACGCCCGCCGTCACCGGCGCGGCCGCGGTACTCGCGCTCGGCGGCGGCTTGGTCACCGGCGCCTGGTCCGACTGGATCCTGCGCGGCCTGACCTTCCTGGTCGTCAGCTGCCCGTGCGCGCTCGTGATCAGCGTCCCGCTCAGCTTCTTTGGTGGCATCGGCGGCGCGTCCAAGCTGGGAGTTCTCATCAAGGGCTCCAACTACCTCGAGACGCTCGCCGATGTGGATACCGTCGTCTTTGACAAGACCGGCACGCTCACCAACGGCACGTTTTCGGTCGTGGCGGTACACCCCGAGACCGGCTATACCGAGCAGTCACTGCTTGAGGTCGCGGCCCTTGCCGAGTCGTTTTCCGATCACCCCATCGCGCAGTCGGTACGCGCCGCCTTCCAGGGCGAGCTCGATCCCAAACGCGTAAGCGACTCCACCAATGACGCGGGCCATGGCGTGACGGCGAATATCGACGGCAAGCGCGTCATCGTCGGCAATGCCAAGATGCTTGCTGCGGCCGGTATCGACGCCCCCAATTGCGAGGTCGTCGGTACGATCCTCCATGTACTGGTCGATGACACGTACGCCGGCCATATCGTAATTGCCGACACCATAAAGGCCGATGCCAAGCAGGCGATTCGCGACTTGCACACTGCCGGCGTCAAACGCACCGTCATGCTCACGGGCGACCGCGAGGAAGTGGCTGCTGCGGTGGCCAAGCGGCTGGGGCTCGACGAGTTCCACGCGCAGCTGCTGCCGGGCGACAAGGTCGAGCGCGTCGAGGCATTGCTGGCGGCCGAATCGGGCAAGGGCAAGCTCGCCTTTGTAGGCGACGGCATCAACGATGCGCCCGTGCTCACCCGTGCAGACGTTGGCATTGCCATGGGCGCCATGGGTTCCGACGCCGCAATTGAGGCTGCCGACGTCGTGCTCATGGACGACAAGCCTTCCACCATTTCCCGCGCGATCCGCGTGGCGCGCAAGACCATGACGATTGTTTGGCAGAACATCATCTTTGCGCTGGGCATTAAGTTGCTGATTCTGGTGCTCGCGGCGCTGGGCATCGCCAATATGTGGCTCGCCGTCTTTGGCGACGTGGGCGTGGCGATCATCGCCATCCTGAACGCCATGCGCGCGATGGGTGTCAAGAACCTGTAGCATACGTGGTCCCTCCGGCCGGGGCCGGGCTTGGTTTTGAAAACGTCCTCGACCAATGAAGTGCCCCCATTCTGCTCCTTCGGAGCTACGAACGGGGGCACTTCTGGTCTGCGGAATGTTTTCAAAACCAAGCCCGGCCCCGGCCTGCGGTGACGTTGCTGGTGGTTCTTGGGCATCGCTTGCTGGCGGGGTTCCTTGTCTGAGTTGGACTTAGTTGGTGGGGTCACTCGTCCCAATCGCTGTCCCGCGCCTTTGCCGCGGGAGGCGCGCCGCTGCGGGAGCGCTAGTCGGTCGTTGTTGGCGCCGAAGCACCATCCCTCCCCAGCATCGACCTTAGCTTCTCAAAGCTCTCCTCGCTCAGGCAGTGCTCCATGTGACACCCCTCTTGCAAGGCAACCTCGGGCGCTACGCCCGCATCCTCTAGCAGCCCTACAAAAAAGCAATGGCGCTCCCACATTTGACGGGCAACCTCAAGACCGCGTTCCGTCAGATGTACGTCGCGTTTGCCCATCTCCACGTAGCCGCTGCTCTCCAAGGCCGCCATGGCTTTAGAGACGCTTGCCTTGGTAACGCCCAGGTATTCGGCGACGTCAATCGATCGAACGATGCCCTGGCGCTCCGAGAGCACATAAATAGATTCGAGATAGTCTTCTCCAGATTCACGCAGGGCCATGGGCCGCCTTTCGCGATGGCTTCTAGTTAGCCTTTGGATACTTTTGCTTGATTTACTTTACCGCAAAAGTTGCCCATGTCTTACTACGTTGTCTAAAAAGTTAACCGTGTTTCACAAAATGCGCGGAGCAAGCAGGGCGACACGGCACGCAACGTGCAGGGAGTGTCCCCAGCTGCCGGCAGAAAAGGAACGTCCCCAAGTGCCAAGCCGCAGCTAAAGCAGCCCAAAGTGCTTCGCAGCGTTATAGATCCCGTCGTCGTCCACGGCGGTCGTCACATAGGTCGCCGCGGCCTTCACGGTGTCCTGCGCGTTGCCCATGGCCACGCTCGTGCCCACGGCGGCAAACATCGACAGGTCGTTCTCGCCATCGCCAAAGGCGATCGCCTCGCTCGCGTCGATACCCAGCCGCTCCAGTGTCGCAGCCACGCCCAGGTCCTTGCCGCCGTTGGCCGGAATAATGTCGCAGAACAAATCGCACCAGCGCGTAGTGAGCGAATGCGACACCGCATCGGTCACGATATGCTCGTCGGCCGGGTCCACAAAGGCGCAGAACTGGTAAACCGGCGCATCGAAGGCATGCTCGAACGGCTCCTCGTGGTAGACGATCCCCGCGTTGTTGCCGGCCGTCACCACGCGCTCGGACAGGCGGTTCACAAACGAGTTCTCGCCCTGCATGCACAGCGAGTCGTAGCGCCCCTGCGCCACCTGGTCCACAATCACCGCAACGTCGTCCGGATCGATCGGGCAGCTGCGATAAACGCCCTTGGCATCAAAACAGTGCTGGCCCGAAAGCGTAATGTACGCATCCCATCCCAAGTCGAACAGCCAATCCGGCATCTGGTAGGTCGGGCGGCCCGTGGCGATCACGCACGCAATCCCCTGCTCGCGAAAGCTGTCGAGTACCTGCTGCGCCGACGCCGGAATCTGGTGGGTCTTAAAGCTCAGCAGCGTGCCGTCGATATCGAAAAACGCGGCCTTAATCATCCTCGCCTACTCCTCGCCCTCGAGCTTCTCGCTCGCCTCGAGCCACGCCATCTCCAGCTCGTCCATGGCGGCGTGGGCCTCGTCGATCTTTGCCTGCTGCTCGCCGAGCGCCGTGTAGTTGGTGGGGTCAACCTGTGCCATCGCGGCCTCGGCCTCCTCCACGCGGGCGCGCTGCGTCTCCATTTTGCGCTCGAGCGAGCTCACCTCGCGGCGGAGCTTCTGGCGCTCGGCGTTGGAAAGGCCATTGGGCTGGCCGCTCGACTTGGGCTTTTCGGCCGCAGCCGCCGCAGCACCAGTGTCAAACGTGCCGGTCTTGGCGCTCGGCGCACCCACGGGCTCGCCCTCGGCGGTAGCGTTGCACAGGCGCAGGTACTGGTCGACGCCGCCGGGCATATGCGTCAGGTGGCCGTCGAGCAGCGCCCACTGCTGGTCGGTCACGCGCTCCATCAAGAAGCGGTCGTGCGTCACCAGGATCAGCGTGCCGGGCCAGCCGTCGAGCAGGTCCTCGACAATCGCGAGCATGTCGGTATCCAGGTCGTTGCCGGGCTCGTCCAGGATAAGCACGTTGGGCTCGTCCAGGATCGTCAGCAACAGCGACAGGCGACGGCGCTGGCCGCCCGAAAGATCGCCGATGCGGCTCCAGAGCTGCTGGGTCGTAAAGCCCAGACGCTCGCAGAGCTTCTCGGGCGAAGTCTCCTTGCCGTCGATGACGTAGTACTTCTTATAGTTGCTGAGCACCTCGCGGATCGTGTCGCCCATGAAGGGCTCGAGCTCCTCGAGCTGCTGCGACAGCACGCCAAAGCGCACCGTCTGGCCAATCTTCACACGGCCGCGCATGGGTTCAATCTTGCCCTGGATCACGTCGAGCAAGGTCGACTTGCCGGCGCCGTTCTCGCCCAAAAGACCATAGCGGTCGCCCGCGCCGATGAGCCAGGTCACGTCGGAGAGCACCTGCTTGGGCGCGCCATCGGTATCCGCATAGCCGGCGTCCACGTCGACCACGTCGATAACCTGCTTGCCCAGGCGGCTCACCGCCAGGCGCTTGAGCTCCAGCTCGTCGCGCACGGGCGGTACGTCGGCGATGAGCTCGCGAGCGGCATCCACGCGAAACTTGGGCTTGGTGGAGCGCGCCTGGGCGCCGCGGCTCAGCCACGCGAGCTCCTTGCGCGCCATGTTTCGACGGCGCTCCTCGGTAACTGCGGCCATGCGGTCGCGCTCCACGCGCTGCAGGATATATGCGGAGTAACCGCCCTCGAAGGGATCGACCTGGCCGTCGTGGACCTCCCACATGCTGGTGCAGACCTCGTCCAAGAACCAGCGGTCGTGCGTGACCACGAGCATGGCGCCCTGGCCGCGCTGCCAGCGGGCCTTTAGGTGACGCGCGAGCCAGTTGATGGTGCGCATGTCAAGGTGGTTGGTAGGCTCGTCGAGCATAAGCACGTCGTAATCGCCGATTAGCAGGCGCGCGAGGTCCACGCGACGGCGCTGGCCGCCCGAAAGCTCGCCCACCGTGCCCTCCCAGGGCACATCGCTAATAAGGCCGGCCAGGATCTGACGCGTACGCGGGCTCGAGGCCCACTCATACTCGGGCGTGTCACCGACGACGGCATGGTGCACGGTATCGGTATCGACCAGGTTGTCCTTTTGGCCGAGCAATCCGATCGTCGTGTCGCGGCGATGCGTCACGCGGCCGTCGTCGGGCTCCAACGTGCCGGCGAGTACGCTCAGCAGCGTCGACTTGCCGTCGCCGTTTTTGCCGACGATACCAATACGGTCGCCCTCGCCCACGCCGAGCGTCACGCTATCGAAAATATGCTTGGTGGGAAACTCTAGGCTGACGGAATCGCATCCCAAAAGAATCGCCATATGCCCTGCTCCTTCGTAGAAATTCAACGTTGTCCATGATAGCAGCGAGCCCCACCCCAAACCACCACGAAGGTGTCTGTCCCCTTTGTGGTGGTCGTTTCGGTCGCGGAGCAAAAAGGCGGGCCATCTCACGCAAGAGATGACCCGCCTCTCCAATCAGTCCCGCGGCAACCGTGGCCGCCGCGGGCCTCAAGCATGTCCCGGACTAGGAGAACATGCCAGTGAGGTAATCATTCAGCCGCTTGTCCTTGGGCCGTTGGAAAATCTCGTCGGTCTCGTCGTACTCGACCATATCGCCCATGTAGAAGAACGCCGTGCGGTTGGACACGCGCGACGCCTGCTCCATGTTGTGCGTCACGATGACGATGGCGCGGTCGGCAACAATCGATGACATGAGGTCCTCGATCGCCAGCGTCGAGATGGGGTCGAGCGCCGAGCAGGGCTCGTCGAACAGGATCACGTCGGGGTTGAGCGCCAGCGTGCGCGCGATGCACAGACGCTGCTGCTGACCGCCCGAAAGAGCGTAGGCGCTCTTGTCGAGCTTGTCCTTGACCTCGTCCCACAGCGCCGCGCCACGCAGACTCTCCTCGACCATGCGGTCGAGCTCGTCACGGTCGGTGATGCCGTGGCGCTTGGGCGCAAACGTGATGTTGTCGCGAATAGACTTGCGGAAAGGGTTGGGCTGCTGAAACACCATGCCAATGGACCGACGCAGCTCGTAGGTGTTCTCGGCCTTGATGTTCACGTTGCGCCCGCGGTAGTTGATCTCGCCCTCCACGCGGCAGCCGCGGATCTCGCGATTCATAAGGTTGAGGCTACGCAAGAAGGTCGACTTGCCGCAGCCCGAAGGCCCAATGAGCGCCGTGATCTCGCCCTTGTGAAAGTCGAGCGACGTATTGTGCAGCGCATGGTGATCGCCATAGTACACGTTGACGTCCTTGGTGGAGAGCACGACCTCGTCGCTCACGGCCTTGCCGCTCACGCGCACGCGCTTCTCGCTCTCCCCCACGCTCGACAGGAAGTCCTGGGTCTCGGACGTGGCCGCTTCGGTTGCGGGCGTTGCATTTATCTCGCTCATTCGGCCGTCATCTTCCTTGCCAATTGCTTGCCCACGATACGGGCGACTACGTTAAACAGCAGCACGCAGATCATCAGCAGCGCCGCGGTGCCCCAGACGATCTGCTGGGCCTCGGGGCTACCCTCGCCATAGATCTTGTAGATGTGCACGGCGAGCGACTCACCGGGGCGGAACACGTTCCAGGCGCAGGTGGGGCTCGACAGGTTAAAGCTCAAGAAGTTCAGACGCACCGGCGAGCTCATGCCTGAGGTAAAGAGCAGTGCCGCGGCCTCGCCAAACACGCGGCCGGCCGAAAGCACGATGCCGGTCACGATGGCGGGCATGGCCTCGGGAATCAAGATGTGCAGCGTGGCCTCCCAGCGGGTAAGGCCCATGGCCAGACACGCATCGCGCTGGGCCTGCGGCACGTCCTCGAGCGCCTGTTGGATCACGCGCACCAGGATGGGAATGTTGAACATGGTGAGCGCGACGGCGCCGGAGATGATGGAGTACTTCCAGCCCAGCTGCACCGAGAACACCAGGAAACCGAACATGCCGACAACGATGGAGGGCAGCGAGGACAGCGTCTCGATGGCAGTGGAGGCGATGTCGCGGATGGGCCCATTCGGCGCGTACTCAACCAGAAAGACCGCGCCGCCCAGACTAATGGGCACCGAGATGATCAGGGTGATCAGCAGCAGATAGAACGAGTCGAACAGCTGATAGAGCACGCCGCCCTGGGTTCCGTTGGCGCGCGACGGCTGCGTGAGAAAGCCCGGCTGGAACAGCGTCGAGACCCCCTCGAACAGGATATAGGCCACCATAGAGATGACGATGAGCATGACAATGGCGGCGATTGCCGTCAGCACGCCCGTGGCGATGCGGTCCTGCTTTTGGACGCGCCCGAGTCTCGCCTCGTCGATATGGATGCGCGTGCTAGCCACGAGCCTTCGCCCCCCCCTGCGGCCGATAAGGTGGATGATCAGGATGAAGATGAGGCTCATGCCCATCAGCAGCAGACCGAGCGCCCACAGAACATCGTCCTGGGCCGAGCCCTCGGCATAGACCGCCATAGACGTGGTGAGCGTGGTGGTGATGGTGGACGCCGGCGACAGCAGTGACGTCGGCATGGCCTCGATGCCGCCGATAACCATGCGCACGGCGAGCGTCTCGCCAAAGGCGCGGGTCATGCCAAGGATGACTGCGGTCATGAGCGACGGCATGGCGGATTTGAGCACCACGTGCCAGATGGTCTGCCAGCGGGTGTAGCCCAGCGCGAGCGAGCCCTGACGGTAGCTGTCGGGCACGGCGCGCAGGCCATCGACCGAAAGCGTGGTCATGGTCGGCAGGATCATGACGGCCAGCACGACGGCGCCGGGAAGGATGCCCAGGCCCGTGCTCACGTGGAAAACGCTCTTCATAAGACCGACGACCACGTGAAAGCCGATCAGGCCAAAGACGACCGAGGGAATGCCGGTCAAAAGCTCAATAAGCGGCTGAAAGATCTTGGAGCCAAACTTAGGGCTAATCTCGACCGCAAAGATGGCAGAGCCGATGGCGATGGGCAGCGCGATGAGCGTGGAGAGCATCATGACCGCAAAGGAGGTGACGATCAAGGGCAGGGCGCCGGTGTAGGGCAGGCCGTTTTTAGCCGTGTTGGCCAGGTCCCACTTGGTGCCGGTGAAGAACTCGACGACCGAAACGCCGTCCTTGAGAAAAGCCGAGAGGCCCTTTTGGGCGACCATAAAGATGAGCGCGGCAACGACAAGCGTCACGAGCACTACGCACGCGCCCGTGACGCCCAGGCCCACGTTCTCAAGGTCGCGCTTTGGCAGCTGTTTTGCCATTGCAAACCTTTCCGGGGGCGATTACTTATTTAGCAGAGACCTTGCCGCTGGCGTCCTTGACGACCTTCATGGCAGAGACGGGGATAAAGCCTTGCTCCTCGACGAGCTTGCCCTGGACGTCGTCGGAAAGCATGAACTCCAGGAAGGCCTTGGTGGCGTCGTCGGCGTCCTTTGCGCAGTACATGTGCTCGGTAGCCCAGATCTTAAAGGAGTCGTCGGTGACGTTTGCGCTCTTGGGCTCGACACCCTCGACCTTGATGGCGTTGAACTTGGAGTCATCGAAGTGCGAGAAGTCCAGGTAGGAGATGGCGTTGTCGGTGCTGCCCATCTGAGTCTGAACGTCGCCGGACTTGTCGAGCTCGGCGTCGCCCTTAAAGTCGACGGCCTCGTCGCCAAAGACGGCAGCCTCGAAGGTGGCGCGGGTGCCGGAGCCGGCCTTGCGGTTGAGAACGACGATCTCGGCGTCGTCGCCGCCGACCTCCTTCCAGTTGGTGATCTGGCCGGAGAAGATGCCCTTGAGCTGCTCGAGGGACAGGTCGTCGACCTTCACGTTCTTAGAGACGACGGGACCCATGCCCACAACGGCGACCTCGTGGTCGACGAGGTTCTTGACCTGGTCGGCCTCGAGCTTGGTCTCGGCGAAGACGTCGGAGTTACCGATGGTGACGGTGCCGGCGGCAACAGCGGTCAGACCTTTGCCCGAACCGTTGCCCGAGCCGGAGACGGAGACGTCGGGGTTGGCATCCATGAACTTCTCGGCAGCGGCCTCGACGAGAGCCTGGAACGAGGAGGCACCGTCGTAGGTCACCTCGCCGGAGACGGACTCGGCAGCAGCGGCGCTACCCTTGTCGGCGGCGTCGGATGCGCCTGCGCCGCCGCAGCCAACGAGACCGAGACCGACGATGCTGGCAAGACCACCAGCAAGGCCGAGGAACTGACGACGAGAATAAGCCTGATCGAGCATGATCTTCCTTTCATACATGCAACTCGCGGGCACCCTGCCCGCTTTGCTGTTTGGAAAGATACGGCCTCGATCGGACGACAGCCGCGTTATCTGCGGTCTCTTACGGGCTTTTGATAGACCCTTACCGCAAGCGCGGCCCAGCCTTTACAAACGAATAACAATCCCCACCCAAGCATGGCACGCTTTTTACACCAATAAAAACAAAGTTGCGGTGAAATAGTTCCTGCTTGGCCATCAAATGGCCCATTTTAGGAACTACTCCACCGCAACTTAGATTGGGAAACCGCGTAACCTTAAAGTTCGAGTTCGTTTAGACGAAGGATCGCCACGATATAGATCTTGAGCGCCTGCTTGAGCTGTTCCTCGTTGGCGCACTCGTTGGGGCCGTGCATCTGGCCGCCCCATGCGGGCAGCTCCAGGCCGGTCTCCTCGGGGCCAAACGAGACGGCGCGGGCAAAGTTGCGCGCGTACGTGCCGCCGCCCATGGCAAAGGGCTCGGCATGCTTGCCCGTAAACTCGTTATAGGTATCGATAAGCGCCCTCACGGCCGGGTCGTCGGCCGAAACTGAGAACGGCACCTTGGCACGACCCACGCGATACGTCACGCCAAAGCGGCCCACGAGCGGCTCGAGCTGCTCGCGGATGGTATCGGCGCTCGTGCTGTCGGGGAAACGCACGTCGATGACCTGCTCAATGTGGCCATCCACCACGCGGATGACGCCGGGGTTGCACGTGAGCGGGCCAAACGCCGCGCTCGTCGCATCGATGCCCAAGCCGCGACCATAGGCGTCCGCATGCACAAAGGCCAAGAACTTGACGAACTCGTGCTCCGCAGGCGTGAGCAGGCGCTCGCCGCGGGCACCAAACGTATCCTCGACCTCGCGCAGGTACGTCACGATCAGGCCGACGGCGTTGATCGTCCCCTCGGGCATCGAAGCATGGCCACCAATACCGTGCGCAAAAATCTGGGCATGGCCGTTCTCGAGCGCCGTAATCTCCAGGCGGTCGGCGTTCTCAACAGGCGCCGGCAGCTCATCGGCGGCAATCGCAAGCTCGCAGATAGACTGCGACGGAATGGCGTTGCTCGCTTCGGCGCCGCTCCAGGACACAATGCGCCCGCCGTCGATCTTGGGACTCGCAAACGTCGCCCCAAACTGGCCCTTCTCGGCATTACAAACCGGGAACTCGGCATCGGGCGTAAACAGAAAGTCGGGGTTCGCGTGGTTCTCCAGATAATGGTGAACGTCGGACATGCCCACTTCCTCATCGCATCCCAGCAGCGCGCGGAAGGTATAGCGCGGGGTAATGCCGTGCTTGAGCAGATAGGCGCCGGCGTAGAGCGACAGCACCGCCGGGCCCTTGTCGTCGATTACGCCGCGACCGAGCAGCCAGCCCTCTCGGCGCTCCATCGCAAACGGGTCGGTGTTCCAACCGGGACCGGCGGGAACCACGTCCACGTGGCAGATGGTCGCGAGCTGCTTGTCGCCGCGGCCAGGGATATCGGCAATGCCCACATAGCCCTCGTCGTCGCTCGTCTGGTAGCCGAGCTTCTGCGCAATGCCGAGCGCGCAATCGAGCGCATCACGGACCGGGCGGCCAAACGGCGCACCGGGCTCTGCGTCGGCAGCAACGGCTACGGACGGATAACTCACCAGCTGCTCGATATCGGCGACGACATCTTCCCAGACCTCGTCGACATACTCAGCGACGCTCTGCTCCACCTGATTCATGGACGACCTCCTTACCAATGAGGGGCGAGCGTGCCCGCCCCTCACATCACATACTTATATAGCGAAAAGTTTAGCAAGCTCGGCCGCCGAGTGCACCACCGCATCGGCACCCGCGGCCTCGTGCTCCCCCGGCGCCGCCGCGCCCGAATAGATGCCGATACACGGCACACCCATCGCGTGCGCGCCCTCCACATCGTTAAAGCGGTCGCCGATCATCACGGCCTCGTCGGCCGTCGCACCGAGCGCCGCCAGCGCATCGCGAACCGAATCTGCCTTGGTCTCGCGCCCCTGCGGCGGATTCATGCCAACCACGGCTTCGAACTGGCAAAGCCCCAGCTCATGCACCATATCGATGCACTTCGCCTCCATGCGCGACGTCGCCACGGCCATACGCTTGCCCTGGGCGGTCAACCCATCCAGCAGCTCGGGAATCCCATCGAACACGGGGTACTCCTCCGGCCCCAGCTCATCAAAAAAGGCACGGTACTCGTCGGCCACCACAAGCGACTCCTCGCGGGAAAAGCCGTAAAAGTCGTGGAAGCTCTTCCACAGGGGCGGCCCGATCATGCGGCGCAGGTCACCCATCTGCGCCTCAGAAAACCCGCGCGCAGCCAGCGTCTTGCGCGTCGAGGTCATCACCGCCCGGCCCGTATCTGCCACCGTGCCGTCAAAATCGAACAGCACAATCGGCCGTCTGCATATCTCCAGCGCCTCCATCGGCATCCCTCTTCCCCAGTTGGTGATTTCCACACTTACACTTCAAACTGTTGACTATTCAACAAATAAAGCTGGCAATGTGGAACGACTCCACTATACTTGTCGCACTTTGCTCTCAGAAGGCGGCGCGCAAGCGCCCCAACGAAAGGTGCAATTATGTCTTTTGCCATCATAACCGACTCCACGTCGGACATCTCCCCCGCCCGCGCCCAAGAGCTCGGCATTTACGTGATTCCGCTGCATGTAATTATCGAAGGTGAGGACCTGCTCGACCAGGTGCAGATCACCGCCGAGGAGTACGTCGCCCGCATGGCAGGCTCCGAGCAGCTACCGCACACCTCGCAGCCGAGCGCCGGTGAGTTCAAGGCGCTCTTTGATCGCGTGCTCGCCGACGGCCACGACAGCGCCATCTTTATCTCGCTGTGCAGCGAGTGGTCCGCCTGCTATGCCAACGCCAGCCTGACGGCCGAAACGCACGAGCTCGACGTGCGCTGCATCGACTCACGCACCGGCTCGGGCGCCGAGGGCCTGCTGGTGGAGTACGCGCTGGCCATGCGCGAGGACGGCCGCAGCCTGGACGAGACCGAGGCGCAGATCCGCGCGACGCTGCCCGACGCCCACCTGCTGCTGATTCCCCGCACGCTCGAAAACCTCGTTAAGAACGGCCGCGCACCTAAACTCGCCGGCCAGCTCACGCAAATGCTCAACATTCGCCTAGCCGTTTCGCCGGAGTGGAAATCGGGCGAGATCAAGGCCATCAAGAAGGGCCGCGGCGCCAAGCGCATCGTCGCCAACACCATGGCCGACTGCCTCGCGTTTTTGGCTGAACACCCGGGTTCGAGCGTGCGCGTACTCACGACCGGCGCCGCCGAGGAGCACGAGCTCGTCAACCAGGCGCTCGCAGGCCAGAACTACGTAGACGCCGGCACCGGCCCCATCGGCTGCACCATCGCGACCCACGTAGGCGTCGACGCCATCGCCATCAGCTACTGCCCGCGCTACCAGCCAACTCGCTAGGGACGCCCACATCAGTTGCGGTGGAATAGGGACTGTTTTTGGCTTATCAGCCGCAAATCAATCCCCATTCCACCGCAACTTCTTTTGCTGAGCCATCCATATACAAGATATGCTGACGATCGGCGCATTCCCAGCTGTTTGGGGGAGCTTCGACTAGCCCCTAGCGGTACCCGGTGGGCAAAAAATGGCAATATGAGTACTGTCATAAATTTAGTAACAGCAAAATGTCGCTGAAATTGCCCGCTTCCACCGATTTCAAGCTCCATAAAGCCCCGAATCGTCGTGTTTAGAGGGGTGAATATACTAAAACTCAGTCAATTGGTCTTAGATACTTCTCAAATGATATGAGACTAACCGAGCAACAGTACTCATATTTGCCATTTTTTGCCCACCGGGTCTGAATGAGGTCCGCTCTTTACGCCTCCGGCTACCTATATGACCGCAAACCCTGATTATCAAGGGCCGTCGCGCGCCTTGGCATCGACCGAAAGCCGCTCGCAGAATAATCCCTTGCCATTAGCAAACTTGAATCGAAATTACATATCCCAAAAAGCCGTAATGCCGTACCCTCGTCTCAACAACTCCAATACAAGGACGGCATTCAAATGGGCAACGCCATGCATCAATACGCCCTCTTTGGGACCGCACAATTTAAATACGATCAGACGATCACACATATATCGGACCAACACCGACAAATCGTCATTTGCAACAACGGTTCAGACGTACGCTACGCAACGCTAGAAGAGTGGGAAGAAGCTGGCGCTTTGTTCGATGAACGAGCGCAAATCGAGGGCATCGTCACCAGCGCGAGCCCAGCACGCGATAAACTCGAGCTCTTTCGCAGTCTCTTTACCGGGCGCAAAGATGTTTACGCTCATGGATATCGCAGAAAGGACGGGGGCATTGGCTATACGCCTGCTTGTGCTAATGAGTGGGAGCCAGGAATTTGCCCCAAAGCAGCCCATCAAAGAGTTAAATGCGTAGAATGCAGCAATCGCGTCTTCCCGGAATTAAGCGATGCCGCAATCATTGCTCACTTTAAAGGCAACGATGACCGGTTCCGCGATGTCCTCGGGCAATATGTTCTCGATAGGAACTGCAACACGAAAGTTCTCGTCATCGATTTTGACAAAGCGGACTGGAAAGAGGCAACAAATGCCGTACGGCTTGTTGCAATACGACGGGGCATTAACGCCGCCGTTGAGCGCTCAAGGTCCGGCAACGGCGCCCACATCTGGTTTTTCTTCCTCGAGCCAATCAGCGCAAAGGCTGCCCGAGAGTTTGGAAGTTGCCTCATAACCGAAGCTGCGGCGCATAATAAGACAATCACGTTCGAGGCCTTTGATCGAATGCTACCCGCTCAGGCCACTATTCCCGATGGAGGCTTCGGAAACCTCATCGCACTCCCCTTTCAAGGCAAGGCGCAACGTGAAGGAAACAGTGTATTTGTAGACGAACAATTCAAGCCCTTTCCCGACCAATGGCTCTATCTATCACAAGTCCAGCTGATTCCGCGCTCGACGGTGCAAGATCTGATTGAGGCCCCTGGAAACAACCCGCACGGACCAGCAACAACTACGGTGGCAAACAAGGGCAAACGGTATGCCCAAAGACCACGAAAGCGACTACCACTCACATCGCGGGACTTTCCCTCATCGCTGCCCGTTATTCAAGCCGATATGCTGTACATCCCCGAGAAGTCTCTGAGTCCAGCAGCTCAAATGGAAATCCGCGGACTTGCGACATTTGCCAATCCGGCATTCTATCGCGCGCAGTCCATGCATCAATCAGTATTCGGCAAACCGCGACTCATAGACCTTAGCGAACTGAGAGATGGTCATGTTGCAATTCCCCGGGGCTGCAAAACTCAACTTGAGCAGCTAGTTCAAGAGACCGGCGTTACCGCCCACTATTCAGACGAGCGCAAATCGGGTAATCCGATTGTTATGGCATTTAAAGGAGTCCTTCGCCCTGAGCAGCAAATCGCCGCTGATCAGATGCTCATATACGAAGACGGAATCATGTCCGCGCCGACAGGCTTCGGTAAAACAGTCATCGGAGCTTATCTTATTGCATCCATTGGTCTTCCAACGCTCGTCATCGTTCCCAAAACCGCACTCATAACCCAATGGAAATCCCAGCTCGAGCGATTTATCGACATTACGGACAACAGGGAGCCCGTCCGAACCCCAAAAGGACGAATCAGCAAAAGGCAGCCTCCGGTCATCGGACAAATAGGAGGAGGCAAAATGGCCGTAAGCGGCCTCGTCGACATCGCTTCATTCCAGTCGTTATCTGGCAAAGACCGCCAAACCGGAGAGCCGATAGTTAAGGGCCTTGTTCGTAATTACGGCCTCATTATCTGCGACGAATGCCACCATGCCGCCGCACCACAGCTCGAGCTTATTCTCAAGTCCGCCCCGGCCAAATACGTATACGGCCTTTCTGCGACGCCCGAACGATCCGACGGCCTTACGCGGGCGCTCTCCATGCTCTGCGGCCCGCTCCGTTATGTTATCGATCCAAAAGCGCAAGCGATTCAGCAGGGCATCCAGCGCATCGTACGGCCTCGTTTTACTGGAATTCGACTACCCGCCTACGAGCCAGGTGCAAACTTCAATCAGATTCTCGACCTGCTGTGCACGCATGCAGCTAGAAACGAATTGATTGTCAACGACGCTATTGAAGCTGCGTCAAACGGCCGGCATCCGCTCGTGCTGACTAAAAGGAAAAAGCATGCCGAGGAGCTGTTCGGGATGCTCAAAAACCAAGGACACGAACCCGTTCTCCTGACCGGGGAAATCGACGCCAAAGAAAGAAAAACGATACTGAGCAGTCTTCCCCGCTTCGAGCATGAACATCGAATCATCGTCGCCACCGAAAGCCTTTTGGGCGAGGGCTTCGATCTGTCCTACCTTGACACTCTACTCATTGCCACGCCGATATCGTGGGACGGCAGCATCACGCAGCAGGCGGGCAGGCTCCATAGAAGCCACGAGGGCAAGCGACGGGTTGAGATATTCGACTACGTTGATTTATCTATACCCATGCTCGCCCGCATGTACCAGAAGAGACTCAAGACCTACGCCAAGCTCGGGTACGAAGTCTACGTGACCGGAGGCAGCGAGCAGTCCGATCAAAACATTCTCATAGAACCGGCTAATGCCGTAGAGACTCTGGTTGAAGACATCGTTGGCGCCGCCAAGAGCATCTTCATTGCCGCGCCCTACGCATCCGCCGCCTGCCTCGCAAAGCTCGGCGATGCAATCAAAGGTGCCACTGCCCGAGGGATTGCTCTTGAGTTTTTCATTGCCTCGACTCCGCGCGAAGATGCAAGCGAGACTTTGGCAGAAATGAACGTCGAGCATGCCATTAGAGCAGAAGGACGTTTGTGTGCAGCGATAATTGACGAAGAAACTATCTGGTACGGAACGATCCCGCTACTAGCTTTCCCCAAGAAAGAAGACTGCAGCATCAGGTTCAAAAACAGCGAGATCGCAGCGGAGCTCTTAGACGAAATCAACCACAAGGGAAAGCCAGATGCCACGTCAACAGGCAGGACATCCCCACCACTTGCGGTGGAATAGGGACTGTTTTTTGGCGTATCAGCCGCCAATCAGTCCCTATTTCACCGCAAGTAAAAAAGCGAGTGGCTAGCTCAGTGGGCCCTGGAACAGTTCTTGATGCGAGCCCATTCTGACCAGTCGGATCACAGGATTAGTCTTATGCGGCAAGTACAGAACGACCACATCGACCAAGCCATCGGATAGGTGGAAATCGATGTGGCCGTTGTAGTTTCCGCCCGGGTTTGAGAGCTCGTGGGCGCCGTACTCCGCTGGAAGCGACCCATGGGCCACAAGCTCTGCAACCGCCGCTTTAAACTCGCTCTTTAGCTGCGGATGGATGCGCATCGTCCGTTTGTAATCCACCTTAAACTGAGCCTCGACTTTAATCTCAAACATCGCTAGCCCTCATCGAGGAACGATATAAGCTCATCAGCGTCGTTGAATGACGGGCTATCGTCCGGCAAAATCCCCAACTCATGAGCTTCGGCGATTACCATGGCACGCCTCGTCGCCTCGTTGGGCACTTCCGCCCTTCCTACAATCTCAAAAGGAATCTTTCGCTGATTTACCAGCTGCCGAACAGCAAGGTTGAGATACGAATTGAGACTCAAACCAACTGAGTCCAAGAACTCAGTCGCCTGTTCCTTGAGCCCCTCTTCGATGCGAACCGTCGTAGGCTTAACCGTTGCAGTAGACATACGCGACCTCCTCGCCTCGTCTTTTGCATCAGTATACCCAGTTTAGATGGCAGGCTGATGTTAAATAACATCAATCTGCCGTTCTCATTACTACAACAACAGGCACGCTCGCCCTACATCAACCCGCTCAGGACAATGTCGACAGCTTCGTTGAGGTCGTCGGTGATGTGTACGAGCTCGGGATCGAGCGGGCTGATCATACCGGTGTCCATCACCGGACCGTTAAGCCAGTCGAATAGGCCCTGCCAGTACTCGGTACCCACCAGCACAAGCGGCATGCGCTTGACCTTGTGCGTCTGCACCAGCGTAAGCACCTCGAACATCTCGTCGAGCGTGCCAAAACCGCCGGGAAACACGATAGCACCCGAGCTGTATTTAACGAACATGGTCTTGCGCACAAAGAAGTAACGGAAGTCCATGCCGAGGTTCACGTATTTATTGAGCCCATGCTCGTGCGGCAACTCAATGCCAAGGCCAACTGACTTGCCGTTGACGCTCGCCGCTCCCCTGTTGGCCGCCTCCATGATGCCGGGGCCGCCACCGGTTATGACCGCCACGCCGCGCTGGGCGATTTTGCGGCCGACGGTACGCGCCGCCTTGTAGAGTGGATCGGTCTTGGGCGTGCGGGCGCTGCCGAAGATGGTCACCGCGGGCCCGAGCTCGGCAAGCGCACCAAAGCCGTCGACAAACTCGGCCTGAATGCGCAGCACGCGCCACGGATCAGCATGCAGCCAGTCGGTCGACTCCTCGGGCGCCAGCAGGTTGGCGTAGGTGTTGTCCTTAGGAATCATGGGGCCGCGCATGACCACGGGGCCGCGGCGGTACGTCTCGTCGTAGGCGGGCTCGCCCTCGACGTTCTCATTCTTAATCATGGGCACTCCTATCGAGAAAAAGAAAACGGGCGGGGTCGACGCCATGCGCCAAACACCCGCCCGAACATCAACTATTCGGTATGGTACCCACGATGCATCAAGTGCTTGCAAGCTATCGGTCAGCGGTCGCGCAACCGATGCCGGCGCATGCGATGGCCGGCGCCGGTTGCGCGCGGTCGATTGGCACACGATCTCGACACCGCACGAACGCCCCCACAAGCACGCCCGCAGCTCTTAGTAGTCCACCGCCGCAGGACTGTTCATCCAGTCGCTCACAAACGCGCCGTAGCGGCCCTCGATAATGGCCTGGCGGGCACGCTGCATAAGGTTGAGCAGGTAGTAGATGTTGTGCATCGACAGCAGAATACCGCCGAGCATCTCCTTCTGCGTGACCATGTGACGGATGAGCGCGCGGCTGTAGCCGCCCGTGCACACCGGGCAGGTGCAGGTGGGGTCGATGGGGCCGTCGTCGTGCGCAAAGCGCGCGTTGCGGAAGTTAAGGCGACCTTCACTGGAGAACGCCGTACCCATGCGGCCGGTGCGCGTCGGCAGCACGCAGTCGAACATGTCGATGCCCACGCCAACGCCGCGCACGAGCGTGGTAGGGTTGCCGACGCCCATGAGGTAGCGCGGCTTGTGCTTAGGCATGTACTCGGAAACCAGCGGCGCCAGAGTCTCGAACATGGTCTCGTGGTCCTCGCCCACCGAGTAGCCGCCGATGCCGTAGCCGGGGAAGTCGCCGCACTCCTCCAGGTGGCGCAGCGATCGAAGGCGCAGGTCCAGATGCATGCCGCCCTGGACGATGCCAAAGAGTGCCTGGTCATCGCGGGTGTGAGCCTTGTAGCAGCGCTCGGCCCACATGCTTGACAGCTCCACGGCGCGCTCGACGTAGGCGCGCGTGGCAGGATAGCCGGGGCACTGATCGAGCTGCATGCAGATGTCGGAGCCGAGCTTCATGGCGATTTCCATGTTGTCCTCGGGCGTCCAGAACACGTGGCGGCCGTCGTAGTCGTTGACGATAAAGCGCACGCCCTCGTCAGTGAGCTTGACGGCGTCGTTGTGGCTGAAGACCTGGAAACCGCCCGAATCGGTGAGGATGGGGCCGTGCCAGTTCATAAACTTGTGTAGGCCGCCCAGCTCGGCGATGGTGTCCTCGCCGGGACGCATGGACAGGTGGTAGGTATTGGCAAGCACGATCTGGGCGCCGAGCTGCTTGACGGTCTCGGTAGGAATACCCTTGACGTTTGCCTTGGTGCCCACGGGCATAAAGATCGGCGTCTCGATGTCGCCGTGCGGGGTGTGCAGCACGCCGGCGCGCGCGTGCGTCGTCGGGTCCTCGGCGATCAGGTCGAATTTAAAAAGGCTCTGGTCCATAAACTGGAACTCCTTGGTTGCGGTTCATACGCAAACCATTATACGGGCAACCCGCAACCCGCACCGACTCGACAGAAACTGACGCATTAAACAACTAGTCGTTGGGGACGTTCTTAAACGACTAGCCGTCGGGGACAGTCTTCAACGCCATCTTGCAAAGGAGTGTCCCAATCTGCCGGCACTCAGGGACTGTCCCCAAGTGCCGGCAAGAGTGTCCCCTTCGACTAGTCATTTAAGAACGTCCCCAACGACTACTTTTCGTCAGCAACGCAAACGCCGATGCCCTGGCAACGCCAGCGAGCGGTCGCCAGAGCGAACAAGTTGGCATGAAAAGAGGGCGGCATAGACCTTCTGGTCATGCCGCCCTCTTTGAATGACAAATTGTCGCTCTGGTGACCGCGCAGCGTCGGCCCGTTACGGCGTTTGGTAAAACGCCGTAACCCCTAAGGCCGCTGGCCCATACCACCCTCGAGGGTGACGGTCTCGCCGTTCATGTACTTAAAGTCGGGGCCGCAAAGCTGAACGACCACGCGGCCGATCTCCTTCTCGACATCGCCGTAATGGCCCGCCGGCGGCATGTGGACGTTGGCCTTGAACGCCTCGGGGTAAGCATCCTGGAAGTTCTCGAGCGCAGCAGTCCAGGCAAGCGGGCACACGATGTTGACGTTGATGCCGTCCTTGCCCCACTCGTTGGCGGCGACGCGGGTCAGGCCGCGGATGCCCTCTTTGGCGGCAGCATAGCTGCACTGACCATAGTTACCAAACAGGCCGGCGCCCGAAGCAAAGTTGACCACAGAGCCCTTGGTCTCCTTCAGGTGCGGATAGGCCTTCTGCATGTACAGGTAGGTGGCGTACAGGCCAGAGTAAATGGCCAGATTAAACTGGTCCATGGTGTGGTCGGCGATGGTCACACCCGAGGCACTGGCCTGAGCGTTGTTGACGACGGCGTCGATGCGACCGAACTCCTCAATCGCCTTGTCGATAACGTTCTGGACGACGGCCTCGTTATCCTGACCAGCCGAGACATCGGCCTGAACAGGCAGAACCTTGATGCCGTACTCGGCCTCGAGGGACTCCTTGGCAGCCTCGAGCTTGGCAACGTTGCGGCCGGTAATAACGAGGTTTGCGCCCTCCTTGGCAAAAGCGATATCGATGCCGTAACCGATGGAGCCAGCGGAGCCGTCCTTGAGCGTGGCCTTGCCGCCGCCGGTGACGATCACGGTCTTACCAGTGAAAAGTCCCATACAAAGTCCTTTCAAAATCGCGACGGGCACGCCCGCCGACTGCGCGTATCCAACTTCACGCGCCAAAAGCTGAAATGCAACTTTAACGGGTTCAAGTGAAAAATAAAGACCGCAGCAGGCGAACGGCGCAACGTCATTCGGCGAAGGGAATGTCAAGCGTAAACTGAATTTAGAGGACGAATTTTTGCTATCCAAGCGAGTCATCGAACACGTTTTGAAACTTTGCTGCGGGGCGCGGGATGTCGGCGCGAGACTTTATCATAGGGTGACAAACAACGATGAGGAGCACATGCCTATGACGGACGAGCTGGACCCCCAGACTCAACAGCATATTGATGATTCAGCAGACGTCGCCGCAGATACTGACGCTGCGACCTGCAATGATACCGACGTCGACGACGCCACTCTGGATAACGGCGCTGCGACGGAAATCCCTGCGGCAGAAGTTGCCGGCGAGCAAAACGACGATTCGGACGCTCAGGACAACGCCCCCGAAAAGGAAGCCGCCCCGCAAGCAGAAGGCCCCATCGAGGTGTCTTCGGAAGAAGAGCTCGATGCCGTCATGGACTCCATGATGGATGCCGTCAAAGCGATGAAAGACGCCGTGGCCGACGCCGATGTTGACGCCGAAGAAGAGGAGGCCGCCGAGGCCGCCTCGACCTTCGTGCCCGGCGAGACCCCCGTTGCCGACCAAGGCAGCACCCTGCCCTCGTTCCTGCAGCTTGAGCACCCCACCATTGGTGCCGATGCAGTCGACCCGCACGCTGCCGGCTTTTCCGTAGTCGAGGGCGGCACCGGCAGCATCACCACGTCACAGGCGCCCGATGCGGGCACGGCAAACGCCGGTCACCCGACCGCCCTGCACGCCCCAGCAGCCAGCCGCGATCTGGGAGGCGCCGTCTCAAACACCGCCAGCGCCGTGGGCGCCTTTATCGCCCAGGGTGCCTCGGCCATGCGCGAGATGAACGCCGCAAAGAAGGCACTCGCGGACGCCCGCGCTCACCTGGCCGAACTTGAGCAGCGCATCGCCGATCAAGGCGAGGAGCTCGAGACACGCCAAGACATCGCAGGCCGCTACGACCAAATCGTCACCGAGCAGCGCCAGACTATCGACACGGCACAAAAGGCCGCCGCGGCGGCAGAAATCGGCCGCGATACCCATGCTGCCAAGGCAACAGAACTCAAGGCGCAGCTCGAACAAATGAAGGAAGAGGACGACGCCACCGAGCGGCGTCTCAAAGCCGCACTCGACGCGGTGGAGGCGCGCGAAGCCAGCTCGCGCGAGACCGGTAACCGCCTCGTTCGCCGCCTCGAGGATTCCAAGCGCATCCGCGACAAGGTGCAGGCCGAGCGCGACGCCGGCGTTGCCGCAGTACAGCAAACCGTCGACGCCACGCGTGCTCAACTCGAAACGCTGCGCCACGAGTATGCCGAGCTGCAGCGCAATCCTTCGGCGAATCCCGCCAATTACACGGTGCGCACCAGCGAGCTTTCGATGCAGATCTCCGACACGGCCGATGCCCTGCGCAAAGCCGAGGAAGATGTCCCGAACATCACCGCCGATCTTGAGCACTCGCTCGCGGCCGCCGAGCACGCCGTCGAGCAGGCGCAAGCCCCCATCGCCGACGCCAAGCGAGCCCATCAGGCCGTGACGGCCGAGGCCGATGCCACTCGCGACGAGCTGCAGACCGCAAAAGCCGCCGCCGCAACGCGCCAGCGCGAGCTGCGCGAGAAAATCGCCGCCGAGGACAAGGCACGTCGAGAGCAAGAGCAGGCTATTGCCAATGCCCAGGCGGATGTAGCGCATGCGCAGTCGATCATCGAGCAGGCGACCGAGGTGCACGACCATCCCGAGATTACCGAATCGCTCGCAGGCTCCTTGGCCCGCGATAAGGCCGAGCACGCCGAAACCGAGCGCGAAGTGGCTCAACTCGAAGCCGCCGAGGACGACGTGCGCGAGCGTACCCGCGACTCACGCATCAAATTCACCGGAGCCATCGTCTGCATTGTCGCCGTGATTCTGGTGATCGTCCTCATCTGGCTGTTCGCGAGCAAGTAAACTAGCTGCCAAAAAACGCTCAACGCAGTTGCGGTGAGATAGTTCCTGTTTAGCCATCAAAAAGGCCAATTCAAGAACCATCTCACCGCAACTTATTAGATTGGCGCAAGGCAACCTATCCCTCTTGTACCAATCTCTTGACATAAGGAACGTCCCCAGGTGCCGGCACAAAAGGAACGTCCCCAAGTGCCACATTGACAGCCAAGGCAACGCCGGTGTTTTGGCACCGACAGCGAAAACCCGCCAGAGCGAGCAAGGTGCCTTGAAACAAGGCGGCATTGACCTTCTGGTCATGCCGCCGAAGTTGAAAGGCAGATTGCCGCTCTGGCGGGTTTGCAGCGTCAACTGGTTACGCGGTTTGGTAAAACCGCGTAACTACAAAGGTCGCGCCCTTGAAGTTGAACGTCAGATTGTCCAAATGCGGCCCGCGCAGCGTCGAGCCGTTACGCGGTTCGTAGAACCGCGTAACTAACAAATGAGCATGGCGTCGCCAAAGCTGAAGAAGCGGTAACGTTCTTCGATAGCGGCGGCGTAGGCATCCATAATCTGGTCGCGGGCGGCAAGTGCGCTCACGAGCATCATGAGCGTGGAACGCGGCACATGGAAGTTGGTGATCAGCGCGTCGACCACGTGATAGGTCGAACCGGGCATGAGGTAGAGCTGCGTTGTCGCGTTCTCGCGTACCACGATGTCACCGCGGCCGAGCGTGTCGGCGCCGTCCTCGCGGCCTTCAAAATAGCGCGCCGTCACGGCCGGATCGGACACCGGTGCCTCCGCATCAAAGGCGCTTTCGAGCGAGCGTACTGCGGTGGTGCCGACGGCGATCACACGGTGTCCCTCGGCCTTCGCCTTATGCACGGCGTCGACAACCTCCTGCGACACGTGGTAGCGCTCGGTGTGCATGACGTGCTGCGTGGGATCGTCCTCCTCCACCAGACGGAAGGTATCGATGCCCACCTCGAGCTCGACGGCGGCAAACTTCGCACCCTTGGCCTCGATAGCGGCCATGAGCTCGGGGGTAAAGTGTAGGCCCGCCGTGGGAGCGGCAGCCGAGTGCTCCTCCTTCATAGCGTAAACGGTCTGGTACTTCTCGGGATCTCCCTCGTAATCGGTAATGTAGGGCGGCAGCGGCACGTGGCCGGCAGCATGGATGGCCTCGTCGAGCGTGCGCGGGTCGCCGGCGGCATTGCACCCGGCCGGCTCAAAGCGCACCAGGCGGCCACCGCGGCTATCGGTGACAAAGTCGATGACCTCGGCCGTCAGTACCATGGGAGCCCCCTCGGGCGCATGGGCGCCACCGGCGCGATACTCAATCTGAGCACCGGGCTTCAGGCGCTTGCCCGGCTTGACCAGACACTCCCAAACGTGACCCAGCGGATCCACATCCTCGCGGCGCTTGAGCAGCAGCGTCTCGACCACGCCGCCCGAGCCGGCCTTGCGACCGATCAGGCGGGCCGGCATCACGCGCGTCTTGTTGATGACGAGCACATCGCCCGGCTCGATATAGTCGATGATGTCGCGGAAGATGCGGTGCTCGACGGTGCCGCCATGCTCCAGCGGCATTCCCGCCTGGGAGCCTTTGCGATCCACCACCAGCAGGCGGCAGGAGTCGCGCGGCTCGGCAGGCGCCTGGGCAATGAGCTCTTCAGGCAAGTTATAGTCAAAATCATCGGTACGCATAGACACGTCGGATACTCCTTATATAGTTAAAGTCCGCTCTACATCCTAGCAGGCTGCCAGCCCAAAAGGACTACTTTTTGGACGCTTTGCGCTCGTCGCGGATGCGGGCGCGGCCCATGGCCGCCTCGACGGCCGAGAAGCGGCAACCACAGTAGTTCTGCCGATACATGCCAAGCTCACGCGAACGACGCGTGGCCTCGGGGTAATACGGGCGAAAATCGCGAATGACCGGAGTGAGACCGCGGGCGGCAGCCAGACGCTCCAACACATCATTGCAGGTTTCGAACAGCTGATACGGCGAGACGGCGAGCGTCGTCCCCACAAACTCAAACCCGCGCTCCTGGGCCACGCGGCACGCCTCGGCCAAGCGCAAGGCATAGCACGCGCGACAGCGACGGGGCCGATTGGCACCCAGCGGGGCCACGCTGGCCTCCCAGCGCTCGCGGTCCTCCCCCGCCTCGATAAGCTCGATGTCGCCATCGGCACACCACCGGCGCAGCTCGTCCAAACGCCGCTGCCATTCATCGCGAGGTTGAATATTAGGGTTGGTCCAGCAAATCGTGGGTTCAAACCCCTCCTCGCGCAGCAGACGGACCGGCTCAAGCGAGCACGGCGCACAGCAAGCGTGCAACAACAACGGCTTCATCAACATCCCCGTCCCAGAAAAATCATCCCAAAAAGACTACCTTGCGAAAAAGCGCACGCCAAAGGACGTGTCCTCGCAGGCGACAATGCGGCGGTCGCGCAAAATGGTCCGCACGTAATACCAGTCGCCCACACAGCCCGACAAATGCAAGCCGGCAGCCAGGTAGCACAGCAGCGGATAGCCCGAGAACGCAAACCCCAGGGCAAACGCCGCCGTCACAACAACCGTCGGCGCCAGGCAAACCGCCACGTACCGCCGGCGCGAATACACGACACCCTCGGCGCAGGCATAGATCATCGCCGTCTCGCGATTCGCCCCAAAGGTCACCTGCGCGCCCGCAGGCGCCAGCAGCTTAAAAAACACACCGTGCACCAGCTCGTGCACGGCAAATGACGCCGCCGAAACCGCAGCCAAGCCGACCAGCCAGCCCAAAACGGCCATCCAACCGCCCGCGTCAGCCGCATCCAAGTCCGCGGGCCCACCCAGCAGCATAAACACCGGCACCAGGCACACGGCAAATGCGCCAAGCACTGCCATCCCCCACACAAAGCAGGCGTGCAGAAAATCCTCGTCCTCAAACGCATGTATGTTGGAAATCTCATTCATAGCATCTTAGGATAGCGCCCCTGCCACGTACCCGTCCGCATGTGCGATAATGTCGAACGATATGCACGAATTGACCACCGCGTCGCCAGGCCTTGCGCCCGGCCGCGCTCTCACCATATGCGAAGGAGTCCCATGGCATCCAAATACTCCATGAACGACCGTCCCAGCTGGCCTCGCCGCGCCATCGTTACCGCCGGCGAGCCCTACGGCAACAAGGGCCTTCACTTTGGCCACGTCGGTGGCGTCTTTGTCCCGGCCGACTTCTTCGCCCGTTTCCTGCGCGACCGTCTGGGCCGCGAGAACGTCATCTTCACCTCGGGCACCGACTGCTACGGCTCGCCCATCATGGAGAGCTACCGCAAGCTCAAGGAGAACGAAGGCTACGACAAGTCCATCGGCGAGTATGTCGAGTCCAATCACTCCCGCCAGGCCGCGACCCTCAACAACTACAACATCAGCTGCGATATCTACGGCGGCTCGGGCCTTGAACCGGCTGCGCAGATTCACAACGAGGTTACCGCCGAGATTATCGAGCGCCTGCACGAGCAGGGCACCATCTCCAAGCGCTCCACGCTGCAGTTCTACGACGCCAAGGCCGGCACGTTCCTCAACGGCCGTCAGGTGATCGGCCGCTGCCCCATTCAGGGCTGCAAGTCCGAGAAAGCCTACGCCGACGAGTGCGACCTGGGTCACCAGTTTGAGCCCGAGGAGCTCATCGCGCCCAAGAGCCAGCTCACCGGCGAGGTACCCGAGCTGCGCCCGGTCGACAACCTCTACTTCGACCTGCCGGCCTACCTCGACTTTATGAAGACCTACACCGCTAAGCTCGCCCAAAACCCGCAGGTTCGCTCCGTGGTCTCCAAGACCATGGAGGAGTGGCTGCTGCCGGCACAGCTCTACATCCAGAACAAGTTCCGCGAGGCCTTCGACGCCGTCGAGGATCAACTGCCCGAGCACACCGTGCTGGAGCCCGAGGGCAACAAGAGCAGCTTTACCGTCACCTTCCCCAGCTGGAAGGAGCGCGACGACGCCCACGCGGTGCTCGCTAACGGCGGCGTGCGCTTCCGCAGCGGCAAGGCGCTCGTGCCCTTCCGCATCACCGGTAACATCGACTGGGGCGTTCCGGTGCCCGAGGTCGACGGCGTGAACGACGTCACCTGCTGGTGCTGGCCCGAGAGTCTGTGGGCGCCCATCAGCTACACCCGCACCGTGCTCGCCCGCGATGCCCGCGCCGCCGGCGTAACCGAGGGTATCGCCGCCCAGGACGCCGCCCTCATGGGCGAGCCCGCCGCCGATTCCACGCAGGTCCCCGCGCCCACCTATCAGCACAGCTCACTCGACTGGCGCGACTGGTGGTGCTCTGACGACGCTCAGATCTACCAGTTCATCGGTCAGGACAACATCTACTTCTACTGCATCGCGCAGACCGCCATGTGGGAGGCCCTGGGCTGGGACCTCACGCAGAGCACCGTCAGCGCCTGCTACCACCTGCTCTACATGGGCAAAAAGGCCAGCTCGTCCTCGCAGACGCCTCCCCCGCCGGCAGACGACCTGCTCAACCACTACACCTGCGAGCAGATGCGCGCGCATTGGCTGTCGCTCGGCCTTTCCGAGAAGCCGGTGAGCTTTAGCCCCAAGGCATACGACACGCGCGTGACCGGCAAGGACAAGGACGGCAACGAGGTGCGCGCCTGCGACGACAAGCGCGTTATCGATCCGGCCCTTAAGGAGAGCGCCCTTTTGACCGGCGTGTTCAACCGCCTGGCCCGCAGCTGCTTCTACGGCGTCGCCGTCAAGGAGGGCGACGAGAGCCCCTATCGCAACGGCTGCATTCCGGCCGGTGCCGCCTCTGCTGCCGTGGTCGAGGCTGCCGAGCAGGCCGCCCTTGCCTTTGAGCAGGCCATGTACAAGTTCGAGACGCACCGCGCGCTCGCCGTGTGCGATGACTACCTGCGCGCCGCCAACAAGCGCTGGAGCGATGCCTCCAAGGCCGCCAACAAGCTCGAGGGCGAGCCGGCCAACGCCGCCATGAAGCAGGCCCTGGTCGACGCCTTTACCGAGCTGCGCGTGGCGACCGTCCTGATGCACGGCATCGTCCCGGCCGGCTGCGAGCTCATCTGCGAGTACTTCGACGTCGACCCGGTCGCTTTCTTTAGCTGGGATAACATCTTTGCCTCCACGGACGAGTTTGTGGAGAGCCTGGGCGAGAAGCCCGGCGAGCACCGCGTAAAGCCGCTGCCCCCGCGCTTCGACGTTTTTTAGCAAGCACGAGAGTCAGTACTAGGCAACCGCAACGCGCCCGGGAATGATTATTCTGGGACTGGGATTGAAAAAATCATTCCCGGGCGCCACAGTACAGTCCTTTTTGTGACAGGGGGTCATGGAATGAGTTTTTTAATCCCCGTCCCAGAATAATCATTTAGGTGGAAGGAAAGACGGATGTCCAAGCCGCGTCGTCGTAAGCAGAAAAAGCAGGTTAAGCCCGAGCTCAAGCTCAGGCAGTTTGCCGCTACAGAGCTATCCGACCAGCTTGCCGCCCAACACTCCGCCGCCGACCTGCCGCGCTTTATGGTCGACACGGTTGCCGGCGCCTACACGCCTGCCGATGCCGAGTTCATGATCGAAGGCTTTGGCGCCGCAGCCACGCGCCCGGTCACGCTGCGCGCCAACACGCTCAAGGCGACCGCCGAGGACATCGCCGCGGCACTCGACGCCGCCGGGATCGCCCACCGCTCCGTCGCATGGTATCAGGATGCCTTCATCCTGCCCGAGGCCCAGGTTTCCGACCTGTGGGACCTCGACATCTACCGCGACGGCAAGATCTACCTGCAGAGCCTGTCGTCCATGATGCCTCCTTTGGTGCTGGGCGCGCGTGCCGGCGAGGACATCCTGGACATGTGTGCGGCGCCCGGCGGCAAGACGACGCAGATCGCCGCCCTCACCCAGGGCCAGGCACACCTCACAGCCTGTGAGATGAGCATTCCCCGCGCCGAAAAGCTCGAGGCAAACTTGGGCCGCCAGGGCGCCAAAAACGTGCCCGTCATGCGTATTGACGCACGCGAGCTTGACGAGTTCTTCCGCTTTGACCGTATCCTGCTCGACGCCCCCTGCACCGGTACGGGCACCGTCATCAGCGGCAACGAAAAGAGCTTGCGCGGCCTCACCGAGCAGCTGCTCGTCAAGTGCGCCCGCTCGCAGCGCGCGCTTCTGGACCGCGCCATGGGGGCCCTCAAACCGGGCGGCACGCTCGTCTATTCGACATGTTCAATCTTGCCGCAGGAAAACGAGGACGCCCTGCAAGAGGCCTTCGACAAGCATATGGACTGCGAGCTCATCCCCCTCGACGGCACGCCGAGCGAAAGCGAAGCGCGTCGCGCCCAGGATGCCGGCGACAAGCCGCATATTGAGTGCAACGCCCTTACCGAGGCCATTGCCGCGGGCCACGTCTCGGCCATTGCCAACGGCATGCCCGGCACGCTGACCATTCCGCCCAGTCGCGACTTTGAGGGCTTCTATATCGCCCTGGTCCGAAAACGCAGCTAGCGCACGGATTCAAAACTCAACAAGCTATCGCCGTGCGCACTTGTCCTGCTGGTCACGATGCTGTTTAAGTGCCTCGCGTTCTTTGCGCTCGGCCTTTTTGCCCTTAATGGCCGTGACCACAAAGTAGATGACCGCGGCGGCAACGATTGCGCCCACGCATAGGCCAATCGAGCCCAACATTGCCGAGAATTCCATACCGCGTCACCCCTCTTTTGTATACGGGACATTCAAGATAGCACCTCGATTCCCGCCACCACAGCTCCTTCACGTTCGCCGGCCCTTCAGTCTAACGGATGGCGCGGCGGGGAAAAATCAACTCGTCAAACGATTTAGCAACCGTAGCGCCGGTCGCACACTGCCGACCGCACAACATAGAAACGGACCGCCATGGATTCTCTCAACGATTTGAACGAGCGCGTCGACGCCTTTGTCGCCACCAGCTCCTTCGATACGCCTGCCGCGACGAACGACCAAGCCCCCATCGATGTTCCCGCTGAGGTTCACGAGGACATCGTCGCTTCGGTCGACTTCTCCGAGGTAGAGCTTGCAGACGAATTAACCGAGCCCCAGGTGGCCGTAACTCCCAACGGCCTTTTGCCCATGGAGCCGCTGCCCATCGACGGGCGTCTGCGCAAGGCGGCCCTCCGCATGCCCGATGAAATCGAGGAGGCCAGCGGCTTTACGCTCTTTGGCCGCCGCATCAAATCGCTCATCTACACCACCGACGTGGCGGTCATCCGCAACTCCAATGCCGACGCCGTGTTTGCCGTCTACCCCTTCACGCCGCAGCCCGCCATTACGCAGGCGCTGCTGACCGTTGCCGAGTGCCCGGTCTTTGTGGGCGTTGGCGGCGGCACCACCACCGGTAAGCGCTCCGTGCAGATGGCGGCCGTCTCCGAGATGCAGGGCGCGGCGGGCTGCGTGGTCAATTCCCCCGCTACCGCCGAGATGGTCGAGCACATCACCAACATCGCCGACATCCCCGTCATCGCCACGGTCGTTCGCTGCGACGACGATGCTCACGCCAAGGTGCGCGCCGGAGCCAAGATTCTCAACATCGCGGCCGGCAAGAACACGCCGCAGGTCCTGCGTGAACTGCGCGAGCACTATCCCAACCTGCCGCTCATCGCACCGGGCGGCAAAACGCCCGAGAGCATCCGTGAGACCATCGCCGCCGGCGCCAACGCCATCATCTGGACGCCGCCATCGGCCCAGCAGCTGCAGACCGACATGATGCAGCGCTATCGCAAGATGAAGGAAGACGCCACGCCCGTCATCTCGCGCGACGATGTGCCCATTATCGACCAAGTTGCCGCCGCCGAGGTCAGCCAGGTCGAGAACATGAATCCCGATGTGCCGATCCCCGACGAAGTCATCGAACGCGTCGCTTCGATCCACGATCATATCGAGGAACGTCGCGCCAACCGCGGACTCAAGCCCTCGCTGCACGGCTTCTTCTTCCGCGGAAAGAAACGCTAGCCGCAACAGCAAGGCCCGTTCCGCAAACAATGGGACGGGCCTTTTTCTGTTATCGAATGTCAGGAGAACAGGCGTAGCCGTTAAAACCGTCAGCCAGCCCACAAACGTTAGTCCACGCGCTTGTCGCCCATAAAGAAGACGGCCACCGTGCCGGGGCCGGTATGCGAGCCAATCAGAGCACCGATGCTATTGATCTCAATCTTGCCTTTGAGCTGCGGAACCTGTTCCTCTATCAGTGCCGCAACGGCCTCGGCGTCCTCGCGGCACGCCGAGTGCGACATGATGCACTTGCCCGAATAGTTCGCGCCGTCCTGCACATGCGCCATCACGGTCTTGGCCATCTCGGAGATCGCGCGCTTCTTGGTGCGAATCTTCTCGCGTGGCGCCAGCTCACCTTCGCAATCGACCGTCATGAGCGGGCAAATCTTGAGCGCCGTGCCGATGATCGCGCTCGCGGCCGAAATGCGACCGCCGCGCAGGCAACTCGACAGATCGGTCGAGAAGAACCAGTGGTGCAGGTTGAGTTTATGCTCCTCAATCCAAGCGGCCGTCTCGTCGAGCGAAGCGCCGCTATCGCGAACGTCGGCGGCACACTCCACCAGCAGGCCAAAGCCAGAAGACGCCGCCAACGAATCGATGACGCGCACCTTACCGCCCTGGGGATAGCGATCTGCGAGCATCTGCGCCGCAACGCAGGCCGATCCATATGTGCCCGAAATACCCGACGACAACGTCAGGTGTAGCACGTCTTTACCCTCGGCAACAAACGGCTCCCAAAACTCCTCGTACTCACCCACGCTCACCTGAGACGTCTTGGGCATAGCGCCCGCGGCAATCTGGGCAAAAAACTCGTCCGGCGTAATCGACTGATACAGATCGTCCGTATAGACAACATCGTCGATCTCGTAATGAAAACACACGACAGGGATATTGCGCGATGCAAAGAACTCACGGGTTCGATCGGCGGCGGATTCACAGGTCAGGACAAAATCACTCATATGAGGCTCCTTACTCATTGCTGCGCAAATTATCGCACAGCAAGTGTGAATACGGTACAAATGTCCGCTATTTACCAAATTGAACCAAAGGTAGTGAACATCTTTACCGTCATCATCTCTATCGATCCCGGAGGTATGCGCCTGCAAAAAAAGCGACCCTACGTCTCCACCCAACCGACACATCAACCTCAACTAAATCGATTTACCAAACCGTTCAGCCGACAATTCAGCCGCCGGCGCAAAATCGAAACAAAGCCGGCGCATACTGATAAACGTTTGACGCTGTTTATCAGTTTTACCAACCACATCGGAAGGTGCTTCATGGTCGCATTCGATCGCAATCCGCAAGACTTCAAGTATCTGCGTCTGCTGTCGAGACAGTTCCCCACCGAGCAATCCGCATTTACCGAAATCATCAACCTCTCGGCCATCCTCAACCTGCCCAAGGGCACCGAGCATTTTATGAGCGATGTGCATGGCGAATACGAAGCCTTTATGCACATCCTCAACAACTGCTCGGGCGTCGTGCGCGAGCATGTCGACGAGATCTTTGGCGACACGCTCTCCTTTGACGAAAAGGGCGAGCTGTGCACGCTCATCTACTATCCGCGCGAGAAGATCGATCTTGTCCGCAGCCGGCGCGAGGACTCGCCCACCTGGTACAAGACCATGCTCGACCAGCTCATTGTGGTTGCCCGCTCGCTTTCGAGTCGCTACACCCGCTCCAAGGTGCGTAAGGCCATCCCGCGTGATTACGCCTACATCATCGACGAGTTGCTGCACACGCATCCAGACGAGAACAACTACCGCGTGCGTTATCACGAGCGCATCATTGAGTCCATCCTGGAGACCGCCAGCGCCGACGACTTTATCGAGTCGCTTGCCTCGCTCATCAAGCGGCTCGCCGTCGACCACCTGCACTTGGTGGGCGACATCTTCGACCGCGGCGGCGGTGCGGCCAAGATTATGGACCGCCTGCTCACCTATCATTCGCTCGATATTCAGTGGGGTAACCACGATCTGCTGTGGATGGGCGCTGCGGCCGGTGAGCCCGCCTGCATCGCCACGGTGCTGCGCAACAACCTGCGCTACGACAATTACGAGATCCTCGAGAACGATTACGGCATCTCGCTGCGCGAGCTTGTCGCCTTCGCCGACGCCACCTATACCGCCGGCGAGTCCATCACCCCGCTGATCAAGGCCATCAACGTGCTGCTCTTTAAACTCGAGGGCCAGATTATCCAGCGTCACCCCGAGTTCGACATGACCGACCGCCTGCTGCTCGACAAGATCGATCACGACACCGGCACGGTCACGCTTACCGACGGCAGCGTGTGGCCGCTCACGACCAACGACTTCCCCACCGTCGATCTGGCGGACCCTTACGCGCTCACGCCCGAGGAGCAGCACATCATCGACAAGCTCGTGTCCGAGTTTGTCACTGCCGACCACCTGCATCGCCATATCGATTTCCTCTATACCCACGGCTCCATGTACAAGGTCGCCAACGGCAACCTGCTCTTCCACGGCTGCGTGCCGCTCAACGAAGACGGCACCTTTAGCAGCATGAACTGCCTGGGCACCTGGCACGCCGGCCGCGATTATTTTGATTTCTGCGACCATATCGCCCGCCGCGCCTGGCGCGTCGGCGACCGCGATGCCCTCGACTGGATGTGGTACCTGTGGATCGGCTTTAACTCACCCGCCAGCGGACGCGTGGTACGCACGTTCGAGCGCGCCTACATTGCCGACAAGAGCACGTGGGTCGAGCCGATGGACCCGTACTATACACTCACCACGTCCTCGTCCGTTTGCGACGACATCATGCGCGAGTTTGGCGTCGCCCCCATGGCCTGCTCGCCGACGGGCCACATCATCAACGGCCATACCCCAGTCAAGACCACCAAGGGCGAGCAGCCCATCCGTGCCAACGGCAAGCTGCTGGTCATCGACGGCGGTTTCTGTCGCGCCTACCATCCCAAAACGGGCATCGCCGGCTACACGCTTATCTCGAGCTCGCGCGGATGCCGCCTCAAGTCGCACCAGGCCTTTACCACCGTTGCCGAGGCGCTCACCCGCAACATCGACATCGAAAGCGAGACCAACCGCTTTGACGAGGCCGACCGGCGCCGCATGGTGAGCGACACCGATACCGGCGTCAAGATTCGCAGCCAGATCCAGGACCTGCGCCAACTGCTCGATGCATATAGAAACGGTGCTATCGAGGAGCGCGCCTAGCCCCGCCTACGGGGTTTGGCTAAACTTGCTGAGTTTGCCATCCCCACGGCGCTGCGGCGCCACCCTAAGGCAGGTGTCATGCAAAAGCTCCTTGCGCAGATCATGAAGTTTGGCGTCGTCGGCGTCGTTGCCACCGTCATCGACTTTGGCATCATGAATCTGCTCCACTACGGTCTGGGCCTCAATATCCTGATCGCCAACACCAGCGGCTTTATCGTCTCGCTCATCTTTAACTACGTCGCGAGCATGAAGTACGTGTTTGCGCACAAGGAGGGCATGAGCCGCCGCCGCGAGTTCATCATCTTTGTCGTGCTGTCCGTTATTGGCCTGGCGCTCAACGACGGCATCGTGCTGGCCCTCAACGCCGGCCTGGGCCTCGAGGCCAATATCGCCAAGATTTGCGCCACCGCACTGGTCATGGTCTACAACTTTGTAACGCGCAAGATTTTCCTGGAGGGCGAGCAGACCAAGTAGCCCAGCCTCCTCGTTGCACTACGGGGACCTGCGGATGACGCGTGTCGAGCGCCGTGCTGTTCGTGGGCCTTACTCGTTTACGGGAAGATTTGCAACGTTTGCGGATTACCTCTTGAATATTTGGCGAGTTCGTATAGTTCTCGCCAAAGACCTTACGTTTTCCATGCAAAAGCTCTAAAGTAACTCGTTGCTCGATTCGTCAACGCATTGGATGTGATTACGTGCGCAAGGCACTGGCACAACCTCATACCAAGCAGTTCCTCAAGTTCGCCGTCGTGGGCCTTATCTCCTTTGGCATCGACTGGGGCATGCTCATTGCGCTCGTCGAGCTGTTCCACCTCGACTTTTTGATGAGCACCACGGTCTCGTTTATCACGTCCGTCGTGGTCAATTACTGGCTCAGCATGAAGTACGTGTTCGACCACCGCGAGGGCATGAGCCGCAAGCGCGAGTTCACGATCTTCACCATCCTGTCGGTGATTGGTTTGGGTCTCAACGACCTGTATATGTTTGTGGGCGTCACGTTTTTGAGCATCGGCTACCAGGCCATGAAGGCCATCGCAACGTTCTTGGTCACCTGGTACAACTACTTCAGCCGCCGCTTCTTCCTCGAAGGCGCGCAGTCATAGTCGATTCGACATTTGCTTGAATATATAACCGGTTGGAATTCACGTTCCAGCCGGTTTTTTTTGTTTGACGAGGCTGTCGAGGAAGACGTACGGGACGGGCCACGGTGCCGAAATGGGACGCGCCTTCCCCATGGGCGCCGTTCCGGAAAGCGCGTCCCAGATTGAGGCCTCAAAGCGGGACACAGTTTCCGCAACGCCACTCAAGCGGAAAGTGCATCCCGGAATCCGACCTCGGAACGGGACGCGGTTTCCCAATGGCCATCGAAGCGGAAACTGCATCCCGGAATCCGCCTCCAGAGTGGGACGCGCTTTCCGGTTGAGCCTCGATTGGGAAACTCCGTCCCATTCGCATCAAAAAACGGGCGGCCTGGATGTTTGTCCGAGCTGCCCGTTCCGTGCGTTATGTTGAGATCCCTAGCCTGTTACGTAATACCAGACGACGTTGTCGCCGTTGGAGAGAACGTAGTTGCTGCAGGCCGTCATGGGCGTCGAGCCGTTGACAGAGTACATCCAACCGCTCGTGCCGCCATACTGCTTCTCGGCCAAACCGCCGATCGCGGCGACATACGTGCCGTACGATGAGCCGTGTGCGTTGACGGAAAGCCCGAGCGCGCATAGGGCGTCGTAGACGGTGGCACCTTCGTTAAAGGTATAGGTGCCGCCGGCGGACACAGGATTGCCCACGGCACTCGACGTAACCGAGACCGACACAGTAACGTATCCAGACTCCTGCGAGCCACCCTGGCCGCCCGTGGAAGCGCCTCCGCCGTTAGAGGCCGTGGCCCCGCCAGACGACTGGCCACCGCCCGAAGAGGCACCGCCAGACGTGTTGGTCGTATCGGCAGCTCCGGTATTCTGAGAAACCGATGCTTCGCCAGACTTCTTGCCATCCTGCTCTTCGGACTTTTTGCCTTCCGAGTTTTTATCCGAGCTCTTGTTCGAAGACTCGGAATCGCCCTTGGCGTCACCCGAGTCCTTGGACTTATCTTTCGCATCGCCCGAAACCTTGGAATTCTTGGAGTCGGCCTTGCTAGAAGCAGCAGCCGAACCAGGCACCTTGGCATCATTGGCGACGACGCTCTCCCCCGTCACGGTCTGGACGATCCAATCAATGGACCAGGCGCCGCTCTCGGAGGGGTGGACAAAGCCCAGCGATACGACGATCAACGCGATACAAACCGCGGTCAGAGCGCCAAGCATCGCCTTGCGCCGCGGGGCGGACGCCGCCGAAGCGGCGCCCTTTTGCTTTGCATCGTCGAGCTGGATAAACGAGGAGTCGGGCTGCTGCCCGTTGGTCCCCTTGGGCTTATCGGGCATTACCGTCACCCTTGCCGCGCTTGGTCAGCATGAAGACGGCGATGAGCGCGAGGCCGATCACGCCGGCCGCGATGCCGACAATAGCGAGCGGGTTGAGGCCAGACTCCTGCGCGGAAGCCTCAGTGGACTTCTTGGCAGTGGTCGTGGAAGCGGATGCCTTGTCGGACTTGCCGTCCTTCTTGTCAGACTTCTTCTCGTCCTTCTTGTCGGACTTGTCGGAGTCCTTCTTGTCGGACTTGTTGTCCTTGGTCCCGCTCTTGGTCGACACCGTCGTCTTGGTCACCGGCTTCTGACCCGGGGCGACAGCGCCACCCTTCGAGCCGGAGCCAGTGCCCGCGCCGGTACCAGCACCAGTGCCGGAGCCGCTGCCACCGTTAGAGCCAGAACCGCCATTGCCGTCAGGGTTAACGGCGTTCTTGGTCCACTTGGCATACAGCGTCATATCGGCCGTCACCGGCGTGCTGAAGTCATACGCCTCCGTGCAAGCCTCATCGGTGTACCAGCCACCGAAGGTGTAGCCCTCACGCGTCGGATCGGCAGGCTTAACCAGCTTGCCGTCGGCCGTAGTCTGGAAATCGACCTTGGAACCCTCGCCAGTCTCGAACGAGACCTTAACGCCACCATTCAGCTTGAACAACGTGCCGGAATCGTTGATGTAGTAGAGGTTGCCCTTGGCGTCGCAGGCAATCGGCGAGTCGCAGTAGTTGTTGTGTCCCGTTGCGCTAAACGCACCGGTCGCCTGCGCGTCACCCAGCTTGTAGCGATAGACACCGCCGCCCGAGGTGTAGTTCACATAGTCGGAAGTCGCACCGTAGTTAACCGTGAAGTAGACATACGTGCCATCTGCCTGGGCGCTCACGAGCGGTGCGCCCTTGATGCCGCCGATGGGAAGCGCGGAGCCATCAGCAGACGAAACCAACGTCGTAGCAAAGTCATTATCAAGGTCGACAATCGCCAGCGCAGAGCCACCGGAAACCTCGCCGCCGACAATCAGCTTGTTGCCATACAGCGTAGGCATGCAGGCGCATCCCGTAAGACCCAGGTCGACGACGCGCTCTTCGGAAATGCGCGAAGCGGCATCCGCATCACGCGAACTACCGTCAGAAATCGCCAAAACGTGCAGCTTGCCATCGCGCGAAATCAGATAAGCATGGCTACCGTCGGCGGAGAGCACACAGGAGGAGTTAACGATAGCCCCAACGGAAACGCTTCCAAGCACAGCGCCCGAAGACTTGCTGAGCATCTCAACGGTACCGGCGCTGGTGGGAACCAGAATAAAGCCGTCACCCACGGTAGCGCCCGTCCAGTAATAACCCTCATCGGCGTTGACGTGCTGCCAGGAAACGGCACCGGTCAGGATATTGATGCGCGTCAGATGGCCGTTGTTATACACGCCCTTACCATAGTCGACATCAACGGTGCCGACATAGAGATAGTTGCCATCGACCGTCAGCTGAGAATTCGACTGAGCAGTTTTGCTCACAGGGTCGGTAACCCAAACCGTCGTGAGCGTATCGGCCGTCAGAGCCTGGACCGCACCGCCATCGAGCGGGACGATGACCAAGCCGTTCGTATAAATCGGACGCGTCGTGTAGCCAATCGCAGTCTTAAGATTCGACTCGGCCAGCACCTTGCCCGACTCGGCATCGATCTTAAGCAGGCGCTTGTTGACGGCGAGATACACATTGCCGTTTACGACAATCGGCTCGCTCGCGTTGGGGTACGTGGCGCCCGAATAGGCCTTCCAATCAAACGTCCAAGAGCTTGCCAGCGCGCCCGTAGGCGTGGACACGTTCTCGACCACCGCATTGGAATTGCCGCTCCAGTCGGCTTTCCAATCGGTCGGGCGCGAAGCGCTCGGATCAACTACGACTTCATCGGGATTAGGAACGGTATCGCCAGCAGCATAAGCCCAGACGATCTTGTCACCCGACTTGAGCACATAGTCGCTATCGAGCTGAGACCCAGGAACGCCGTTGACAAAGAACGACCAAGCACCCGACAGCTCGGTGCCATCAAGCGGAGAGACAAGAGTGTGAACGCCCCAATAACCAAATTGGTCGTACATCTTGGACTTGACGCCAACGGCATCGAAGTAGGCAGCAGAGGCATCCTTGATCGTCGTGCCCTCGACAAACACCTGCATCGAAGGATCAGTCCAGCGCTGAGCCTTATCGTCCTTCTTGCCGATGATCTCCATCGAAACGGAGACCTGACCAGGCATGGTGCCGTCGGAGCCATAGACCCAAGCAATCTCGTCGCTTGCCTTAAGCGTATAGGCGCCCGCACCAACATCAACAGGCTTGCCATTGACAAAGAACTGCCAATATTTCCAGGTGTTTTCGTCAACCTTCTCGCTCGAGAGGGTCACGTTCTTTTCGAACGGCGAGGTCAGCGACTCGAGATACCAGCCAAACGAGCTCTCCCCCGTTTTGGCGCCAATGCCAGACTTTTTAAAGATCTGCTCGGAAAGGTCAGCAGCGGTTGTTCCCTCGTCCACGAGAGCTGTCGTAGGCTGTGCCCACGTCTGCCGGGCGCCCGAAGCATCCTGGCCGATAACGGTGCAGCTTACCGAAAGCTGATCGGCAGGAGCGGGGTCGTTGTACTTCGAGTAGTACCAGACGACGGAGTCGCCGGCCTTGAGCGTGTAGCCGCCGGCGCCGACCATGGAGGACTTGCCGTTGATGAACAGCTGCCAGTACGCTTCGGTCGTCGGGTCGTAGGCGAGCGTGCGGCCGGAGTCGAAGGGCGACGTGATCGAATTGAGCGCCCAGCCCCAGGAGCCGTTGGGGTCGTAGTCCGCCTTGAGGCCGGTCTGCTTGAAGAGCTGCTCGGAGAGGTCGGCCGCGGTCGAGCCCTTCTTCAGCGTAATGCTCTGAGCGGCGGCCCAGGTCTGCTGAGCACCCTTGGCGTCGGTGCCGACGACCGAACACGTCGCGGAAACCTGCGTGGAAACCGTGCCCGTGGGATCCTCGTACACGAGCTCGAGCGTGTCGCCATCGCTCGGGTAGTAGCCCGTGGCATAAGAGTTGGCAGCCTTGCCATTAATATCAAAACGCCAGTACTTATAGCCGGACGCCGTGTTTTCCATCGCGAGCGTCTGGGACTTATCGGGGTTCGTAACCGAATAGGGAACGCCGCCGTCCGTGCTATAGCTATAGCCGGCGTCGTCAAGCACCTTGGCAAAGATGTCCCAGGCAGACATTTTTTGGGTACTCGACCACTCAAACGAGGCCGTCGGCACCCAGTCCACAAGGTCATAGGACTGACCGACATCGTGCTTGCTTACGCCTACAACCCTGACGTTAACGGAAAGAGACTTTTCGTCGGAAGAATTAACGAGCCAAGCGGTGCTCTTGACATCGTTGTTGCCGGCGTTTGCCACGACATAGGCGTATTTGCCCTCAGCCGAGGCGGGAAGCGTGATCGCGCCGGTCGTTTCGTCGGCGCCAAACAGCTCGTGGGCATTTGTGCCCTCAGCGTCATCGGCGAGATACCAGCGGTAATCGACGAGGGAGCCCTCGGGGAGTGCCGTCTCGTAATCGCCCCAATCGCCCGTTGCCATGTAATTGGCAGTAGGGGTAAGCGTTCCGCCGACCTGTGCAAGGTTGCCGCTCGAAGCGACATTAACCGATGTCAGGGTATACGCCTTGGCATCTTCGCCCTTGACGATGGCATAACGCGTGGAGGCATAGTCGGTGTTGTAGCCACCGTCGACGATGCACTTGAGGTACTTGCCGACGTACTTTTGCGAAATTACGAACGACGGCCTGTGCGCGTTCTCATCCGTCAGCGTCGTGAACGGACCCTGGGCGCTATCGGCAATCTGCCACGTATACGTCAGTTGATCAGATGTAAGCTCGGCACCCTTTGTTCCTGCAGACGTCTTCTCGAATGCAGTAACACCGATCTTTTCGCCACTCTTGTAGACAAACTTGGCGTCATCGCTCTGATCGCCGACGATCTTTTTGAGATACGCCAGGAACAGCTCGTGCGAGCCTGCGGCCTTAACGGCCACAGCAGTAGTCGCCTCTACGGTGTTATCGCCCGCAGTGGCCGACACGCTCACCCAGCGCTTGGCGTAGTCATCGGGAATCGTAAAGCTGCTGTCGGTTTTGCCCTCGACCACATGCCAGTCGGTCTTCGCATCAAACGCAGAGGAAGACGGGTCGACAGAGGACCAACGCCACGTGTAGGTAACGCCCTCGGTAACCGGCTCAGACGAGTAATCGACCGCCTTGTAGGCGCACGCCTCAATCGTAGAGCCAGTGTCCTTGGCGCCCTTGCTCGCATTGGTAAATGCAACTGAATCGAGCGTCGTCGCGCCCTTGGGCAGAATGCGGCCCGCCTTGGTCTCACAGCTATCGGAGCCGGGGATACCCTTCTTGGCCTTTGCGACCACCTTGAGGTAGCGGTTCGCGCACTCCTTGGTAACCGTGAAGGTATCACCAGTTGCAACCTGCTCGAACGTGCCGTCAGCAGAATCGGCCACCCACCAAGAAAAATCGACCTTGTCGGAGCCATAGAGGTCAGTCGGCGTGTCGTAGTTAAGGTAGTAGGCGGCAGCCTTAATCGTGTCACCGACGTTAGCGTTGGGGACGTTCTCATAATCGTCGCCAAATTCGGCGCCGTTATAGGCGAGAACGATGTGGCCTAACGCGATCTGGTCACTCGCGGCAACAGGACCCGGCGTATTGTAGCCAACAGACGCGGGCGTCCCGAAAGAGCTGCTCGGACCGTACAGCTCCTGGCCATCGCCGACAACCTTAACGCGAATGTACTTGCCCGCAAGCTGCGAGGCGAGTTCGTCCGTAATCGTTAGCGACTGGCCGGTCTGACCGGGAATCACCTGATAGGCAGAGTCCTCGGCGTCGCGCGTATCGGACGCAAGCCACTGATAGGTCCAGCCACCCTGCGCCGCAATACGCTTATTGGGGACCGCTTCGCCGTCGTAGGCATTCGCCCAAAGTGTAGTGCCAGGGTTCAGTATCTCGGCCTTGACGGACGAATACGAGCTCGAATCGTCTGCCGAAGACTGGATGAGGACATAAGACTTTGCATCCAGGGCCGTCTTGGTAGGAACGGGTGCCTTGATGGTGTTCGTCGCCGTCAGCTTTTGGTTGTTGGCGCCCTTGGTCGGGCCGTAGATGACGTTACCGCTTGCATCGGTAATGCGTACGCGCAGGCACTTGCCGTTAAGCTGAGTACGCAGGGCATCGTCCAAAACGATCGATGCGCCCGTCTGGCCCTCGACAGGAACAAATGCGGAATTGTCCGCATCGCTCTTGTTGCTGATGTCGGCAGCAAGCCACTGATAGGTGCAGCCCGAAGCGCTGGCGCGCTTGCTGGACGAAGTCCAAACATTCGCATAGAGCGTAGTATTGCTCTGGATAAAAGCGGTGAAGTTAGAGCCAGCCCAACGAGAAGGCGACTGGCTTTTTCCGACGCTGACACCATTATTCGAGGAAAACGTATCAGCGGCACGAGACGCGGCCTTGGCAACACTGGGCTCGCTGGCCACCGCAGTCGCGTCGCCGGTCTCGGCGGTGGTGTCAGACGCCTCGCTCGCCGGGGTGGCCGAAGCAGGGTCTGACGCAGCGGGGTCGTCCGATGCATCATCGCTCACGTTGTCAGGCGCGGCCGAACCCGTATCCCCAGTTTCGGAGGAGCCACCTGCAGCCGAATCGTTTGCGTCGGCAGCAGCCGCGGTAGTATCTGCAGTACCGTCCGTGGCCTGCGCGCCCTCGCTCGGCATTGTGGCCTGAGCCACGGCCTCGGCAATGCCCTCGGCGCCATCGGCCCACAGCTGGGCCGGTGTGGTGCCAAAGGCCATCGCGAAGGCCAGGAATGCCACCAGGCCGCGCTTGGCTACGCCGCGCGCGATCGCCCCATGGCGACGCAACGAGGCGCGCTTGCGCTCGTCCTCAAACATATCCATTTGTCCCCCATTGTCTGTACTTGGAGCGTTGCCCTGAGGCTGCCCCACGTCATCGCGCATGCTGCGCTCGAGTTCCCCCATCGGGGTCCCCCTTCCCTCCAGAGCCCTATGCACACCGGCGGCATACGCCGCAGCCGCATGCAAGATGGGAGGCGATCCGACTTAACCTTAACGGCTCGGGTACGTCGTCCGATCTGCGACGCGAGCATCCCGAGCCAAGAGGAATTACGGTTACTGGTACAGCCGGGGACTTGCACCCCGATTCTCCCAAATGCGCAGGAAAACCACGCATTCGTGCGTCTCCGCACCACCATCTAGGCCATTGATTATTACTGTCAGTATGGTATCACGCAAAAGGGCCCCGTACGCAGGCGAAGCCCAAGGTAAAAGCTATTGTTTGCGATAGGAAAGAGTTGGGTATGGAAGGGCGCCGTGGGACAAGACACCGTGCAGCTACGCTAGTGCTTGCCGCCGTGACTGTTGCGCCAGATATTGCGGCCCAGCATGAGCGCCAAAACCAGCGCGCTCACATAGCCAACAAAGCCGATGATCGGAATACCGAGCACAACAGGCTCGATGCGCGCATAGTAGACCACCGAGGAACCGATAAACAGGCCGGCAATGACAATGGCCATTGACATGCGGTCGACGATGCCGCCTATCTGACGCAGCGCCTTGTCGCTACTCATGAGCTGCAAGTTCAGCTTGAGCTGGCCGCGCGTGAGCATACGCGACGCCAAGCCCAGATACTCGGCCGCCTCGAGCGAGCCTTTTGCCGCGCGATAGCTGCTCGCCGCAAAGTCGCGCCCCATTTCGCGGACGCGCGCATAGGCGCTCTTCTCGTTTTTGATGTGCGCTTGGATGATCTGGATCATGTTGACGTTGGGCATGTACTCGGTCAGCAGACCCTCGAGCGTCACCATGCCGCGGGCGAACATCGTCACCACGCTCGGCAGCTCAACGTCATTCTTACGCGCGAGGTTTAACAGCGAGGTCAAAAACTCGCCGATATCCAGGTCCTTAAGATCGAGTCCTGCAAAGTCGGCTACGATAAAGTCCAAATCGGACAAAAAGGCCGAATGGTCGAGCTCGGCCGAATCACCGCGCGTCACGGCAAAACGCATGAGCGAATCCTTGAGCTTGGGCACATCGCCCTCGGCCACGGCAAAGATCATATCCTTGACGATACCGCGGTCGTGGCTCGACATGCGCCCGACCATGCCCAGGTCAATAAAGTAGACAATGCCGTCCTTGAGGATGATGTTTCCCGCATGCGGGTCGGCATGGAAAAAGCCGTCGTCGAGCACCTGCGTCGAATAGTCCTCGACGATCGCCGAGCCGATCTTTTCCAGGTCATAGCCCTCGGCCACCAGGCGCTCGGGATCGGCAATGGAGATGCCGTCGATGTAGTCCATGACCACGACGTGTTCGGTGCAAAGGTCCAGGTAGGATTTGGGACACGAAACGCCATGCACGCTTTTGTGGAAGTCATAGAAATCGTTGAGATTTTTTGCCTCGGCCAAAAAGTTGGTCTCCTCGCGAAACGAGGTCCACAGCTCTTCGACCACGCCGTGTAAGTCAACAAACTGGTCGGTGTTGACGAACTTGGAAACGATGCGCACCACCGAACGGATGATGTCGATGTCCTGTGCCATGACCTGTTGCGCGCCGGGGCGCTGCACCTTAACGGCCACGTCCTCGCCCGTCACCAGGCGGGCACGGTGTACCTGCGCGAGCGACGCGCTTCCGAGCGGGTTGGGGTCGATCGCGTCGAACATCTGCCCCAGGCGCTGGCCGTACTCCTCTTCCAGACAGCGGAGCACTACCTCATACGGCACCGGGTCTACGTCGGAGCGCAGGCGGCGCAGCTCGTCGCAAAACCGCTGCGGCAAAATCTCGGACCGGTTGGCCAGGATCTGCCCCATCTTGACGAACATGGGGCCGAGCTCTTCGAGCAGACGACGCAGGCGCACCGGCGTGAGGTTATCCCATACGCGGTACTTTTTGATCAGGCGAACGATCTGCCCAATGCGTTCGCGGCGGCCTGCCGGCGTGAGCTGGTATTCCTCGTCCGGCGCCATCGCGTCGGGCTCTTCGGGAACCATATCGACAGCACGCGGCTTCTTGCGAGCGCCCGAGACGGCGGCATCGACCTCATCGACAACCGCCGCCTCGTCACCCAAGGGATCTAGATTGTTGTAATCGGTGGTGGAATCTGCCATCTGCGCTGCTACTCGGCCTCTTCGGTGTCCTCTGCATCGTCGGGCTCAACGGACTCGACGGGCACCGAAGTCACGTTGTCCTCGACCGAATCGACGATGTCGCGCACATGGGCCAAAAAGGCCGTGCGCTCGGGGGCGGTCATAACGCGGACGCGGGCCAGGATGAGCTCGTCGAGCACGCGCTGCGCCGCAGTCTCACCCTGCATGCCCAGACGCTCGGTCAGGTCGGAAATGGTGCCACCGGCCTGCTCGAACATGTCGGACACGCTGCGGGCGATATCGGGAGTGCCGGCGTCCTTGCGAACCTGCTCGCCTTTGGTATTGAGGTCGTCGAGGACCTTCTTGCCGCCCTCGACGGCAACGGCGGCGGCGCCGAAGCCCACGTTGATGGCACCGTTAACAAGCTGATCGAATTTCATAACCATGGTTGGCTCCAATCGTGAACAACTGCATTGGCCTTCTTGTACCCAAGATTGAGCGAACGACACAAAATCGTTTTGCCGCCAAGATAGAAATCGAGCGGGGCAAAGCCTTTGACGGCGTTTGCCCCGCTCGCTCGCTGCAAGGCCGTCTTTACCTTACGTTATCGTTCATCGCGAAGGAATTCTTCATGGCACAGCTCGTGGTGTAGAGCACCTTGCCCAACAGAGCATCGGTCTCCACGCGCACGAGCTCGGCAAAGGCCTCGTTGGCGCGGGCGAGCTCGGCAGGCACCTCAGTCTCGGGCAGTGCGGCTACGACAGCGTCAACGTCGTGAATCTGCTTGTGGCCCATGCCGCCGACCTTCTCCTGATAATCCTCGACCGCGCGACCACACTCGTGGAAGCGAACATCGGCCAAGGCACCGATCAGGCGATTTGCCCAATAGAAATTCTCCGACGTCACGCGGGCCTGCGTGTCGGCATAGTACTCGGGCATGGTCTCGACATTGGCGTACAGCGGCACGAGCGCGTTAAACGAGTTAGAGCCAAAGGCCATCCACTGTACGGCGCGATACGCCGGCTGTGCATAGGGGCGCAGTTGCAGCACGGCGAGCTGACCGTTGCGGTTGATGCCGATGGGACGATAGGCGCCGCGCGTGGCGGGCGTGCCCTTGCTGCCGTAGCAGTCGTACTCCGTACCCTGGTAGTGGCTCGAAAGCACGTACTTGATATCCTCGATGGTCACCTTGCGCTCGGGCACGCGGCTCCAGGGGATATCGTCGCTCTCGGGCGTGTAGTCGGCCTCGGGACCGTCCCACACATCGCTGGGGTTGAGGCAGCGCTGCATATACCAGGCGCGCGGCGTGTTGTAGACGTGGTCGCTGTCGCTGTGCGAGCCAAAGGCCTCGCGCGGGTTAAAGACCGCAGCGGGACCGTCGCCCTCGACGCCCAGCGTCAGGTCCAGATGCCACTCGGCCATCCAGGAGCGCAGGTCGGCGGAGCACATATGGTCGACCTGGGCGCCCTCGGCATCGTCCAGGTCAAAGCTATCGATACCCAGCTGGTTAGGCATGGTCACATAGGCGTCATCGGGCACGCGCTTGGCGATCCAGTGGTGGCCGCCGATGGTCTCGAGCCACCAGATCTCGTCCACGTCACTAAAGGCGATGCCGTTGTTCTCGTAGGTGCCGTAGCGCTCGAGCAGGTCGCCCAGGATACGCACACCGTCGCGGGCGGACTTGGCATACGGCAGCACCAGGGTCACCATGTCCTCCTCGCCCAGACCGCCGGGCTGCGCCGGAACATAGCCGTCCTCGCCCTCGTTGCCCTTGGCGGGCACGTAGTCGACAAGCGGATCGGCGCCGCGGACGCGCTCGTTGGTGGTGAGCGTCTCGGTTGCGGACATGCCAACGTTGAGCTCGTTGAAGCCGGCCTCGGCCCAAATGCCATGACCCGGGACAACATCGGGAACGCTTGTGTAACGCATGGGGTTGACGGGCAGCTCAACGGTCAGGTGGCTCAGGACACTCGTGTAGACGCGCGGCTGCTCGTCGGGATGCACCACGCGCATACGCTTGGGCTCAAACACCCCGTTGGACGAGTCCTCGTTACGCGCGACCAGGGTCGACCCGTCGTAGCTCGCGTTCTTACCAACCAAAATCGTTGTGCACGGCATGCGCATCCTCCTTGAGCGAAGAAATCAAACGGCAACAGTGTATCGCTTCGACGCAAAAAGGGCGAAACCGCGGCCCCTCGAGACCCCCTCGGGACCCCTGTGGTCAAAAAATGCCAAATATGAGTACTGTCACCAATTTAGTAGCAGCAATTTCGCTGGACACAGGTGCCAATAATCTACATTTGTTCAAAAGCTGGACGATGTAATTCCTCATTGGTCCAATAAAATTGGCTCTCTATCGATAATAAATACCGATAGAGAGCCAAAATGACCTAAAATATATGTGACCATCTTTGCAACAGTACTCATATTTGGCATTTTTTGACCACGAGGTATATAACCGGCCCCTCAAACAGCCCAAAACGCCTATTTCGATGCACGCTCCGCCGCCTCAATCACGTGTTTGGCGAGAATCGCCGTCGTCACGGCGCCCACGCCGCCCGGCACGGGTGTGATGGCGTTAACGATCGGTTCCGCAGCATCGAAATCGACATCGCCGACCAGCTTGCCAGCGGCCTCGTCCCAGTTAATGCCCACATCGATAATCGTCTGGCCCTCACGGACCGCATCCGCGCCAATCGTGTGCGCACGTCCAACCGCGGCAACAACAATGTCGGCAGAACGGCACTCGGCAGCCAAGTCGCGCGTATGCGTATGGCACGTCGTCACTGTGGCATTGCGAGCCGTAAGCATGGCGGCAACGGGACGACCAATCACCAGCGATCGACCGACGACCGCGACCTTGGCCCCATCCAGCTCAACGTCGTAATGGCCCAGCAACGACAGCACGGCCTCGGCGGTGCAAGGAGCAAAGCCCTCGCCTCGCCCCGAAAGCGTGGTAAGCAGCGAGGCCGGCGTCATGGAGTCAACGTCCTTGACAGGATCGAGTGCCGCAGCAACTGCATCCTCGTCAAGTCCAGCGGGCAGCGGACGAAACATCAGGCAGCCATGAACAGCAGGGTCGGCATTGATGTCCTTAATAGCCGCCAGCAGCTCATCCTGCGAAACATCGGAGGGAAGCAATACGCGGCGAGCCTCAATACCGACCTTCTCGCAGCGTTTGAGGGCACCGCGCTCGTAGGACAGGTCGTCCTCGCGCTCGCCCACACGAACGATGGCCAGCGTCGGAACAACGCCGCGCTCGCGCAAAGTCATGCAGCGAGCAGCGAGTTCCTCAGTCAACGCGCGGGCAACGGGAGCGCCCTTCAGCAGCTCTGCCATGGCTATCCCCTCTTCCTTGCGGCATCGGCGGCGCGGCGCGCCAGAGCATCGGCGCGCGGCAGCCACGTATCGAGCAACTTGTCACATGCAGCCTCGAGCTCCTCGGCGCGGACACGATCTTTCATAGACGTGGTGTTCGCAAAGAGCGTCAAGCTCGCGCCCTGCATGGCGGCGCGGCAGAACACGGCACCGCATGCCACGTCGGACAGCAGCTGTCGGGAGCCCTTGTCCGCCATATCCTCGAGCAGCGCCAGCGCGCGGCCGCAGGCGTCCATAATGCGGTACGGCGGCATGGCTGCCACGTGCAGCGCATCCTGAATCGCGGCCGGTCGAGCCGAATCCTCGCGCGAAATACCGTATGCCGCAGACACCTGGCCGTACGCACGAACATCCTCGGCGACCAGACCCACAAGTTCCTGTGCCAACTCATCCGCCTGGGCAAACGCGTGCGTCAGATCGTCCGCGCGATCGGCAAGCGCGGGGTTCGCCGCGCCATAGCGAGCAACCATCCCGCACAGCGAGGCACCCAGTGCTCCCACAAACGCGCTCGCGCTACCGCCGCCGGGAACCGGCTCGCGTGCAGCCAACGCCTCGGCAAAACCGCGACAGGTTTTATCCATCATCTCTTGGCTCATCGAAACACCTCTGCCCACCGCGCCGGCCACCAAGGGCCGCACGCATAATAAAAAATGGGACAACGACGCCAGGAAGCGGTTGTCCCATTCATCGATCTTGTCCAAGCCAGTCTAGCCCATAAGACAAAGACTGTCAGGAGCTCTGGCTATCGGCGTTTCCGATTGCCGGCTATAGGCACGGATGCCTAATCCACCTGGAACGTCGGCAGCAGCGTATCGATAATCTTCGACCCCATGTCGCGGTTCGCGGTCGAGTACTCCAAATGCGCCGTGGCAATCGTCAAATCCGTGACGATCGTCTTTTCGTAAATGATCGTATCGTCCTCGCGCCACGAAATCACATACCAGTCGTCGTCTGCCGCAGTATAAAGGTCAGTCTTGCCCGAGGTGTTTTCGTGGGCAAACACCTCGCTCACAGTTTCGTCGTTGACGTTAGCGAAGCCAAACAGGTTGATCACAAAACCCGTCTCCGGATCCTCATACCTGGCGCCACTGCCGCTGGGAGTATCTTCCATCTCAAAGCGATTGGGAATCGACATGCTATAAGGATGCATGTCGTTCGTGTACGTATGCACGTCGGTCAGGTAATCGTCCAAATCAGCCGAACCGTAGTATGCCGACTCGTTCTCGGGAACGGCCTCGTCATCGGACGACGAGGATTCCTTAGACTTGGACTTGTCGCTCTTCTTCTTGGCAGAAGAATCTTTCTCGTCCGAAGACCCGGTATCGATCACCGAGATTTGCGTGTCAGAGCTCTTGGACCCGTTAAGCATCGTGAGCGCAAACACCGTGCCACCCCCAAGGAGTACCACGGCGGCACACGCCACCGCGATGACAACCGGAGCTTTGCTCTTAGACTTTTGAGGCGCGAGCGCGACCGGCGGCATCGACTGGGTCAGGCCCGGGCAGAGGAAGGACCAGCGCCCGCGGACGTCGGCGCGGAACCGCCAGCCAGCGAAGCCCCACAGTGCGTACAAAACGTCGATCCATCAGGCACTTGCTGTCCGCATTTTTGACAGAACATCGTTCGACCTTTCGTGGTTTAGCTTTTGTCACAGCCAAGTCTATACGCCCCCACCCAGGGCGCTGTTGCGCAACATTGGGAGAATCAACCAAGCCGCACGCTTGCCCAGCGCAAGGCCCACCTTGCGGCAAGCCCGCACACGCAAACATGGGACATATGGCCCACCTTTCGAGACTCCCGGGTAGCACAAGCTGGGGCATATCTATAAGTAAGGAACCCGTTGGGGCACGGCCGCGCAACGGCCACAAGCGATGAACGGAGGCATAAGCCGCACAGTACACAGAGACATCCGCCGCCAGCGCAATCAGTACCCCAACAGCATGCGGCGCCGTGATGTCATCGGCAGACAAGGAGGACGCCACCATGAAGAAAAAGACCCTATCGATCCTTTCCCTGTGCATCGCCCTCTTTGCCGCACTCGCCCTTGTCGGCTGCGGCGAGAGCGGATCGGGCGGGGGCAGCAGCGCATCCAAGAGCGAGGGCAAGGAAAAAGCTCCCGTCGCCAAGAAGACCGACTTTATCTGGTTTAAGATCGAGATGCCCGAGAGCGTTGGCGTAAGCGACTCCGCCGGCAAGAACGCCGACAGGGTCCAGCTCACCTTCCCCGAAGACGAGAACGGTTCGGCCGATCGCTTTATCCCCGTTTGGAAAAAAGCGCTGACGGCAGAGGAATCCCACGCCGACCAGGCAGAAAAGAAAGGTGATACGTTCCAGTGGAAGGATGGCGGGTCCGTCGAGTATAACGGCAGGACGTGGCTCGTCGGAACGTACGAGGACAACAGCGGCGTCTCAACCCTCCTCTTTACCGACGTTGAGCCGGGAAGTGTCTACGTCCTCATCTCGAACTTCGATCTGCATAAGAAAGAAGCCGAGGCGCTCCTCAACTCCATCGAGTTTCCCGATGACATGGCGAAGGCAGTTGCCGAGGCACGCGAAGTCGAGATTTCGAGCATCGAGATCAAGCATTAGGGGATCGCACGCAGCATCGCATGCGCAGTCATTAAATGATCGGACGCCCAGCCAGGGGAGGATCGGATCGGCCGGCCCTCCCCTCTTTTACGCTCGGGCATATTGCCACTTGTCGGCGCAAATCCGGCCCTCAGAATGGGACACATGGCCCACCTGAACGAGCCGCTCGCGCGTACAGTAAAGACAGGTAATCCATAGGCGGTTACAGATCGAGGAGGACACGACCATGAAAAAGAAGGCCTTTGCGATTCTCACCCTCTGCATCAGCCTCTTTGCCGCAGTTGCCCTGGTGGGCTGCGGTGGCAGCGGCGGCGCTACCGGAAGTGGCGGTGGCGGCGGAGCTGAAAAGCCAGCCGTGGATATGAGGACCGACTTCATTTGGTTTAAGGTCGAGGTTCCCGAGGGCGTCGAGATTACCGACGTTGCCGGCGACACGGCCGACAGGGCCCAGTTTAAGTTCACCGAGAGCGAACACGCCAGCGACCGCTTCATCCCCGTCTTCGATCCTGACAAGAAGGCCGATGAACTGTTTGACTACGAGGCAAAGTGGAAGGCCAACTCCGGATGGACCGAGAGCGATCCCGTTAAGTACAACGGCAAGACCTGGCGCAGCGCCTACTTTACGCACTCGGGCGGCGTGACGACCGAGTACTTCACCGACGTTGACGGCGGCAGCGTGTACGTGCGCATCGACAACGTCGAGGAACACAAGGACGCCGTCGAGACCATGATGGAGTCTCTGGAATTTGCCGACGACATCGCCAAAGCCAAGACCGAGGCCATGGACGTTAAGCTCGAGGATATCGAGATCAAGCGCTAAAGCTCCAACGGCATGCAGCAGCGCCGTTTTAGCTCAGCCGGGATGCAAGGTGTGACTCCTTGCATCCCGGCTTTTTGTGTTCGAAAGCGCCCGGTCACATCACCATATTGAGCACGTTGACGAATTCCTGAGCCCGGGAGCGGCTGCTCAGGCAAAAGACACAGGCAGTCAACAACCTGTTGCGCAGAAAAACATTGCGGCCCTTGATCCTGTTAACGCCCGTGATGTCCTTAAGGTAGACAATCTCGATATGCTTGCCGCCGAAAGTGCCCTTCTTGAGCACCTCGATGCGGTTAGGGTAGATCTTGACGTCTTTAAACCTGCCGAACCTTTGTCCTGGAACAGCAAAGTGTTGTTGTCCATAAGCGCCACCCCTATGAGGTTCGATAAAACTGTCTCTATGGTCACATTTTAGTCACCGAAAGGCTCCCATGCGAAGGTGCCAGACAGCACAGCAATTCGTGTCCGCGCGAGGCTTTAAACTAAATGCGATAAAGATGCATTCCACAAGATGAAAGTGGGGCGACAATGATGGGCGAACTGGTAAACCGTGGAGAATCGGCAATCGTGCCAGAAGTTTTTTACAAGCAGGTTTCCTCGATTCTCAACGCCGCTCGCGACAAGGCCTATACCGCCGTTAACTTTGCGATGGTTGAGGCGTATTGGGAGATCGGCAAGAGCATTGTTGATGAACAGGGCGGAGAGGAGCGCGCAGCATATGGAGAGGCATTGATTGCAGGCCTCTCCAGAAGGCTTACCGCGGATTTCGGAAGAGGCTTTGGCATCGCAAACCTTCGCAATATGCGTCAGTTCTTTCTTGCGTTTCCAATTCGCGACGCACTGCGTAGCGAATTGAGCTGGACTCATTACCGCAGGTTGATGCGCATTCCCGACCCTGATGCTCGCGCCTGGTACATGAACGAATGCGCCGATTCTCGTTGGAGCACGCGTCAGCTCGAGCGCCAGATCAACACCATGTTCCGCGAGCGCCTGCTTGCCAGCAAGGACAAGGAGGCCGTCACCCAGGAAATCCAAAAGAGCGCCCCGGCTCGTCGCCCCGAGGATATCATCCGTGACCCATATGTACTGGAGTTTTTAGGTTTCTCGGACGATACTGCGTTTCGCGAGAGCGATCTAGAGCAGGCGCTCATCACGCATCTTCAGAAGTTCCTGCTGGAGCTTGGCCGTGGTTTCGCTTTCGAGGCGCGCCAAAAGCGCATCACCTTTGATGGGCGCCATTTCTATATTGACCTTGTGTTTTACAACTATCTGATGCGCTGCTTCGTGCTCATCGACCTTAAGACCGATGACCTTACGCATCAGGACCTGGGCCAGATGCAAATGTACGTGAACTACTACACGCGCGAACTCATGAACGAAGGCGACAATCCGCCCATAGGCATCGTGCTCTGCGCGGACAAAAGCGATTCGATTGTCGAGTACACGCTGCCCGAAGACAACGACCAAGTGTTTGCCGCCAAATACCTGCCGTATCTTCCAAGTAAGGAAGAGCTGGCGCGCGAGCTGAGTGCCGAGTACCGCGCCATCAACGAAGCGACTAATGGCGAAGCACAAGGATAGCAATACGTTGCGACCGACACCACCGATGGCGCTCCACATCACCTGGGATAAGAGGAGCTTTCCATGACAGACAGACCGAAAACAACACTGCGCGACTGCATCTATGGGCTCGCCGTCGGCGACGCGCTGGGCGTTCCTTACGAGTTTAGGCCCCGCGGCACGTTCAAATGCACGGACATGACCGGCTACGGCACGCATGGGCAGCCCGACGGCACCTGGAGCGACGACACGTCCATGACGCTTGCTACCTGTGACTCGATTAGGGAGCTCGGGCACATCGACACCGCGGACATGCGCGACAAGTTCGTAAGCTGGATTGCCCGTGGCGAATATACAATCGACGGCGTTTTCGATTATGGCGGCACGACCGCCCGCGCTTTGCACACCGGCAAAGGAGGCTCCGGCGAGCGCGACAACGGCAACGGATCGCTCATGCGCATCGCTCCCCTAGCGTTCACCGATGCGACGGACAACGAGATCCGCGAGGTCTCGGCAATCACGCACGCCCACAGAACATCAACCGATGCATGCATCATATTTGTTGAGCTGATGAGGAATGTGATGAACGACGCGCTCCCCTCGTGGGCACTCCATCTGAAAGGCATGCCTGAGCAGGAGATCAAGTCAGGTGGCTTCGTGCGCGACACGCTTAAGGCAGCCACCTGGTGCTTCGTCAACACTAACAGCTACGAAGATTGCGTGCTTGCCGCCGTCAACCTAGGCGACGACACCGATACCACCGCAGCCGTTGCCGGCGCCCTCGCCGGCACGGTATACGGCATCGACGCAATTCCGCAGGAGTGGACCGACGCCTTGCGCGGTAAAGAGCTGATAGAGCAGTGTTTGTTTTAGGGCGCACTTACGATAGAAACTGACCAGGAGGCACCACGGAAAGAAAGATCGCAAATATAGACGAGTTCCAAGTGGACGAAAACGGGATTCCGCTATTTCCAGCAGGACTGAAGGAAGAAGCCAACCTCTATGTTCTCCCCGACGGGCGTTACCTCCCCTGCGGGGTCTACCGAACCGAAGATGGCGGCTCACTCATTTATGAGCCATCCGGGCTCAGCTTCTTCGGGCAGATGCTTGCTCAATTCAAAGAGTGCTAGGGGTTTGATTGCCCGTTAGATCGACACTGTTCCAAACCATGGAATGGGCAGGATGTCTCCCACCGCGGCCTGTGAGGTAAAATCTTGACTGCCGCGGAATCCGCCTGCGGGCAACGCTCCGATCTCCGATTGGGGTGAAGCCTATGAACTTGTTTCTTGAAATCCTGCGCCTCTCGATGTATGTGACCGGCATTGCCCGGAACCTCTACTCGATCTGGCGGGAATATAAGCAGTAACGGATAGCGAAGGGAGTCATAAAAAGGGCCGGTTGCAGCCGGCCCTTTAGACGATAATACCTGCGTTGCCCGCGCTTCCGAAGTGTGACTAGCTGAGGAGCGGGTTCCGCGGCACATCCTGATTTTACCCAGCGAGACGGCTCTTTTGCAGCCGCTCCACCGATTATTTACATCTGGCACCCTCAAACAATCAGACGACAGTCCGCACTCCTGCGAGCTGCCCCGTTCCTCTAGCTATCGGATCGCAGCGCCAACTGACACCACTCCCCTACTTACCAAATAGCGCACCCAGCAGGCCGCGACGTTTGGGCTTTTCTTCTCGGTAGGAACCCTCGGCAACCGCTGCCACCTGACGCGGCTGTTCGCCGTCTCCACGGCGCACGATCTGGTATAGGAAGGGCGATTTAACGTATTTGACCTCGATGGGCGTGGCGTGCACGGTGCTTTCTCCGGACAGATGCAGACTCGGGTTGAGCGGCGCCACCACATGCGTCTCACGCTTGTCGCTAAACACCGCCGCGGCCGCGCGGCCCGTCTGGCCGTTTACGGCAATGCGCACCTGCTCGCCATCGCGGCTGTCCGTCGCCGGGCGATCGACAAAGTAGACCGGCACCATCACCAGGCCGTCCTTATGCTTGCGAGCCTTGCGCGCCCAGGTGCGGATGCTCTTTTTATTGAGCCCCAGCACCGCCTCGGCATCGTTGCCGGCAATGTCGAGCGCCAGCTTATCAATGACCACCTGGTCCTTGGTAGACGCATCGACGGAGACAACGCGGAAGTCGCCTTCCTGCATAGCGGGATCGAACGGCCCAACCTTGGCAAAGTCCCACGGCTCCAAAATGCCCATAAGGCGAACGTCCAGGTAGTTTGCCCGCGGATACGCCCAGTCGAGCACCTCGTAGTACACCAGGGTCTCCTTGCTCAGCCCCTTGCCCGGGAAGGACGCCATCATGCGCAAATCCGCGAGCGCCATGGGGAAGTAGAAGAGCGACATGTCATTTTGAATCGCGTCTTCCACGTCGTGCCCGGCAAAGGCATCGGGATACTGGCGCACCAGCTGCAGCGCGTTGGCACGTGCCTGCTGCGGCGTTATCTCGCAAGGAATACCCTGCTCAGGCACGTACTCGGCACCAACGCCCATGGTCAGACGCTTGCTAAAGGTACCGGGCTTGAGTAGGTCGGCAACGCCGATCTTATTTCCGCAGGACGAGCACTCAAGCACGCGCTGAGTGGACTCGCCTTCAAAGGACGCTCCACAGAAGGGGCAGGGAATGCTCACGTGCGTGGCTTCTTGGAACTCCTGCGCCGTGCCGCGGTCCTCCCACAGCAGATGCTCCAGAACCGACTGATTGCGCCAGTGTGAATTAAAGAAATACCAGTCCGGGTCCTCCGGGCGCTCGAGCTGCGACACGTGGGTGAGCTTAAGCAGTCCATCGACAACCGTCAGTGGCGTATGGCGAATGCCCAGGGCGCTCTTGGGCTCCCCCGCATCGGCCTGCCACGGAACGACCGTGCCGCAATAGGCGCACTCAAAGCTGCGTTTAGCCTGGTGTGAGTACATAGGGCCGCCGCAGTTTTGGCATTTAATGGCAAACATCTCGTCCATGAATACGTCCTCCTTTGCGCAGGGGCTGTCGACATTAAGTATGTCGGGCAGGCAGGCACATGCCCATACCCATGTGGCCCAAAATGGAGCACCCGGTCGGACAAGAAGGGCCGCTCGTTAGCTCCAGCAGACCATTACTGCATTTTCTGAGCACCGGCGCACGGTGCGCCCATGCGAGCTACACTATCCCCTTAACCATGATTGTGAGGACGATCGCCATGCTATTTGTAAATCGGCTGGTACATACGCTTGTTCCCGGCAGCGAGGGCGAGCCGGTCGATACGACTCGCCGTACCAACGCGGGCTTTGCCGCAAGCCTCATTTGCATTGGCCTCAACATTACCCTGTGTCTGGCCAAGGGCATCGCGGGCCTACTCGCCGGCTCCGTCTCGCTCATCGCCGACGCCTTCAACAATCTCTCCGATGCGTCGAGCAACATCGTGAGCCTGCTCGGATTCCGACTTGCCAGCCGCCCGGCAGACGAAGACCACCCCTATGGCCACGGCCGCTACGAATACCTCGCCGGTCTGGTTGTCGCCGTCCTCGTTTGTGCCGTCGGCATCAACCTGGTGCTCGAGTCCGTTACCAAGATCATCAAGCCCTCCCCCACCGCTTACACACTCGTTTCCCTTGCGGCACTGGCTACATCCATGCTCGTCAAGTTCTGGATGGCGGCGTTCAACCGCACGCTGGGCAATCGCATCGACTCGGAGACGCTCATCGCCACGGCGCAGGATTCCAAAAACGATGTCATCGCCTCGGGCTCGGTCTTGGCGGCGGCGCTCATTTCGCAAACGACCGGCTTTGACCTCGATGGCTGGGCGGGCCTGGGCGTGGGCATCTTCATTTGCATCAGCGGCATGGGCCTGGTGCGCGACGCCATCAGCCCGCTGCTGGGACAAGCGCCCGACCCCAAACTCGTCCAGGAAATCCGCGACAGGATCATGTCGTACCCCCAGGTCCTGGGCACTCATGACCTCATGGTGCACGACTACGGCCCCGGCCGCCAGTTTGCCAGTGCACACGTGGAAATGCCCGGCGAGGGCGATGCCTTTGAGCACCACGAGATTCTGGACACCATCGAACACGATATCAAACGCCAGATGGGCATCGCCATCACGTTGCACTGCGACCCCATTGCAACAACCGGCGATGACTTGCGCGGCTGGGTCAAGCGCGGCGTAGCGCAGATCGACCCCGCGCTTTCCATCCACGACTTGCACGAGCACGACGGCTTTGTTTCGTTTGACCTGGTGCGTCCCGACGGCTTTGACATATCCGACGAGGAGCTGCTGGAGCTCGTCACGCGCATCGTGCACGAGCGCAGGCCCGATGCATCATGCGTCGTCACGTTTGACTCCGGCTTTAGCTCGCCCGAGCGTCCGGCAGAGCAGCTGTAATCGACAGCAAAACGGGACGCAGGACCGCCGACCAGCGCGCCTATGCGCCCGGTCACGCGATCCTGCGTCCCGTTTTTGTTTGCACCGCTAAGGCTCTAGCCGCTCGGCCGCTAGTTTCCCTGTGCGCCCGAAATGCCGTTTTGTAGGGCGTTCCAGGCATCCGTCGCCATGTCTCCCAAGTTCTGCGCGGTATCGCCCAGGTTTTGTGCCGTATCGCCCAGCTCTTGCGCCTTGTCTCCCAATTCCTGCGCCTTATTGCTCAGGTCCTCCAGCGTGTTGGAGCTCGAGCTGTCCGTGGTGCCTTGATCGCCGGACGCATTGCCCGACGAGCCGTCCTTGCGCGTAAGCTGGACCTCCAGGTTGCCGTCAGCGTTGTAGTAGGCAGATGTGACGACCCAGTTGGCATCGACAACAGGCGTCGAGCCGTCGTCAGTCAGAATCACAGCATTCGAAAGATCGGCGCCGCGCGACTTGAGGAGCTTCTTGGCGTTGGACCAGTACTGCCCCGGGATATCGCTCAGATCGACGGTGCTAGACGAGGCGGACTCGGTTTGCTCGGCAGTGGTATCGGCCGTTGAGCTCCCCCGCTTGTTGAGCATGCCCGACACGATGGCAAACACAATCGAGAGGGCAAAGAAGATCGCCAGCACAATGAGGATCTTCTTGATCACACTCGACGAACGCGACGGCGCCTCTTCCTCGTCCTCACCATACTGCGGAATCGACTTGGGGTACTCACGATAAGGCTGGCGCGCATACGGATCGCGCGACTCATAACGAGGCTGGGACTGCGCCGTGCGCGGCATATACGTCGTCTGCTGAGGCTGCGGAATGGGATTTTGCGGCAGGTTATTATAAGCGCCTGCCGCCGCATTGCCATACGGGTCCGGCGTTGCATTGCCATACGGGTCCTGCGGTGCATAATCAAACGGATCCCGCGGTGTATCGCTATAGCCCATAACTCGTGTGGGTTCGGCGGACGCCTGCGTCGCATCGGGGGCAGCATTGCCGGGGTTCGACACAACGCGGGTCGCATCGGCGCTGCCGCCAGCCTGTGCGGAGCCATATCCGCCCATCACAGTCGTCTTGTCCTGGTCCATGCAACGTTTCCTTTCCGTCGCCTGTAAGCATCAAGTTATCCATGCATTCTACCCGCGCAAAAGCCTATGATGGGCAAAGGCCGTCGGTATCTACAAGACATGCGCGTGCCTAAGGATCAAAAAGCCCCGCCGGGCCTTGGGGCACGACGGGGCGGGCAAGCGGCTATAAGCAGCAGGCTTAGAACAGGCCGGTGATGTTGCCGTCGTTGTCGACGTCGATGTTCTCGGCCGCGGGGACCTTGGGCAGGCCCGGCATGGTCAGGACGCTGCCAGTCAGCGCGACCACAAAGTGGGCACCGGCGGAAACCTTGAGCTCGCGCACGGTGATGCGGAATCCCTCGGGGGCGCCCAGCGCCTTGGCGTTGTCGCTAAAGCTGTACTGGGTCTTGGCGACGCACACCGGCAGGTTGCCAAAGCCGTTCTCGCGCAGCTCGGCGAGCTGACGCTTGGCAGCCGGCGTAAAGTCGACGCCGTCGGCGCGGTAGACCTTGGTGGCGACGGCCTCGAGGGCATCAGCAACATCGGCGCCGTCCTCGTAGGCAAACTTGAACTCGCTCGGCTGCTCAATCAGGCGCATGACCTCATCGGCCAGGTCGAGCGCACCCTCGCCGCCCTTGGCCCAGACCTCGGAAAGCTTAACGTTAACGCCGAGCTTCTGGCACTCGGACTCGATGAGCTCGAGTTCGGCCTCAGTGTCCGTCGGGAAGCGGTTGATGGCGACCACGCAGGGCAGACCGTAGACATTCTGAATGTTGTCGACGTGGCGCAGCAGGTTGGGCATACCGGCCTTGAGGGCCTCGAGGTTCTCGTCGTTAAGGTCGGCCTTGGCAACACCGCCGTTGTACTTAAGCGCACGGGCGGTGGCGACAATCACGACGGCGCTGGGACGAACGCCCGTCATGCGACACTTGATGTCGAGGAACTTCTCGGCACCCAGATCGGCGCCAAAGCCTGCCTCGGTAATGGCGACATCACCAAAGCGCATGGCCATACGCGTGGCCATGATGGAGTTGCAGCCGTGGGCGATATTGGCGAAGGGACCGCCGTGGACAAATGCGGGCGTGCCCTCGAGCGTCTGCACCAAATTGGGCTTGAGCGCATCCTTAAGCAGCGCGGCCATGGCGCCCTGAGCCTTGAGGTCGCGGGCGCGGACGGGCTCGCCGGCATAGCTGTAGCCGACGACAATCTCGCCCAGGCGCTCCTTGAGGTCGTTGATGCTCGTGGATAAGCACAGGATCGCCATGACCTCGGAGGCAACGGTGATATCGAAGCCGTCCTCGCGCGGCACGCCCTGAGCCTTGCCGCCGATGCCGTCGATAACATGGCGCAGCTGGCGGTCGTTCATGTCGACGACGCGCTTCCAGGTGATGCGCTTGACGTCGATACCGAGCTGGTTGCCCTGCTGAATATGGTTGTCGAGCATGGCGGCCAGCAGGTTATTGGCGGCACCGATAGCGTGGAAGTCGCCGGTAAAGTGCAGGTTGATGTCTTCCATGGGGATGACCTGGGCCCAACCGCCGCCGGCGGCGCCGCCCTTGACGCCAAAGACGGGGGCCGAGCGAGGGCTCGCGCAGGGCCACAGCGCTCTTGACACCGCGACGGCGCAGGCCATCGGCCAGACCGATGGTCGTGGTGGTCTTGCCCTCGCCAGCGGGCGTTGGGTTGATGGCGGTCACGAGGACGAGCTTGGCCTGGTGATCGGTCGGCTCGTTGAGCAGCGAATAGTCGACCTTAGCCTTGTCGAAGCCGTACGGAATCAGGTGCTTTACGTCGACGCCGGCGTTCTTAGCCACCTCGGTAATGGGCAGCGGCGTGACGGAACGTGCGATTTCGATGTCAGTAGGCATGGGCGGTCCTTTCGTTACCGGATGAGAAAAAGACCAATTCAGCATAGCACGGGCGCGCAATAGTAAAACACCCGTAACCGATGAATGGCGATATGTTTATCCAATGCTCAGCGATAGCCTACAGACTAGCCAAAACAAACCCGACTCTAAACGGCTGGCTCGATACCCAAATGCTCAAAGGTGCGAAGCGTTGCCTGACGGCCCTGGGGCGTGCGAATCATCAAGCCGCACTGCAGCAGATAGGGCTCATAGACATCCTCGAGCGTACCCGGGTCCTCGCCCACCGCGCTGGCAAGGGTCGTCAGGCCCACGGCACGGCCGGAGAACGTCTTGGCGAGCGTCTCCAAGATGCGAATATCCATCCAGTCCAGACCAAGCTCATCAATCTCGAAGAACTCGAGTGCCTGACGGCAAATATCAAGCTCAATAGGACCGTTGCCGCGCACCTGCGCATAGTCGCGCACGCGTTTGAGCAGACGGTTGGCCAGGCGCGGCGTGCCACGCGAACGCGAGCCGATCTCGAGCGCACTCGGATGGTCTATCGTCACGCCCAAGATGGTCGCCGAGCGGGTCACGATCTGGGCAAGCTCCTCGACCGTGTAGTAATCCAGGCGATACGAAATGCCAAAGCGGTCGCGCAGCGGGCCGGTCAGCATGCCCGAGCGAGTCGTTGCCGCCACCAGCGTGAACTTAGGGATATCCAGGCGAATCGAGCGCGCCGCCGGACCCTTACCGATAACGATATCGAGCGCAAAGTCCTCCATCGCGGGATACAGAACTTCCTCGACCGAACGGTTGAGTCGGTGGATCTCGTCGATAAACAGTACGTCACCCGGCTGCAAGTTAGTCAGGATAGCCGCGAGGTCGCCGGTACGCGCAATGGCCGGGCCACTCGTCGTCTTGATCTGAGCGCCCAGCTCGTTGGCGATAACGGTAGCCAGCGTGGTCTTGCCCAGGCCCGGAGGACCCGAGAAGATCACGTGGTCGAGCGTCTCGCCACGGCTCTGCGCCGCCTCGATCAGCACGCGAAGGCTCTGCTTGATATGCTCCTGACCGCAGTAGTCGTCCAGGCGCTGGGGACGCAGGGTACGGTCGACATCGAGGTCTTCGGGCGTCAGCTCCGAGCCCACCATGCGCTCACCGTGCGCCATGGATGCCGCCGGCGAGTTGCCGGGCGTCGCCCACAGGTCCTGAGAGTCATCGGCTTCCCACATCACGCATCCATTCCGAGTCGCTTAAGCGCCGCGCCGAGCAGATCCTCGACACGCATATCCTGCCCATCATACCCGCTCAGGGCAACCTCGGTCTCCTGAGGGCTAAAGCCCATGGAAAGGAGCGCCGCGCGGGCGTCATCGATCGCCGAGGGAGCGGCGGCGGGAACCGGCATCGCAACCTGACCGGGAATTACGTCGACCGGAACAAAGCCCTTGTCCTTGGCAAAGGTACTCTTGAGCTCCAAGATGAGGCGTTGGGCGGTCTTTTTGCCCACACCGGGCACCTTGGCCATGCCCTTGTCATCCTCGGCCATTACCAGGGAATACAGCTGTCCCACGGTATAGGTGGAAAGCACGGCAAGCGCCAGGCGTGGACCGACGCCCGAGACAGAAACGAGCCGATCGAACATCGTGCGCTCGTCCTTGGAAGCAAAGCCAAAAAGCGTCATGGCGTCCTCGCGCACCTGCATGCGGGTATAGAGGCGAACCTCACCGCCGGGCGTAGGCAGCGTGGCGGCAGTGCTGCCCGAAATACCGAGCTCAAAGCCCACGCCCGACACATCGACGACGGCCGAGCTCATCGTGGCCTCGATAAGCGTTCCATGGAGCTGGGAGATCATCAGTATCCGGTTCCTCTCTGTTGATAGAACTCGCCGCCGGTAAGCGCCCGGGTGCGGCTTAGGTTAACGTGACAGATGGCGCAAGCTAGGGCATCGGCGGCATGGTCTGGGTGAGGGTCGTGATCGAGCTGCGTGAGCGTGCGCACCATGTAGGCAACCTGCCGCTTGTCTGCGGCACCCGTGCCCACCACGGCCTGCTTAATCTGCATGGGCGTGTATTCGCCAATCTCGAGCGCGCATTCCGAAAGCGCCACGAGCGCGGCACCGCGGGCATGCGCCGTGGGGATGGCCGAGCGGACGTTAGCGCCAAAGTAGATGCTCTCGATAGCCGCGGTATCGGGACGGTAGCGTTCGACGACGCCCTTGAGGTCGTGGGCGATATGCGACAGGCGCACCGCGAGCGGGCTGCCCGCGCTGGTCTCGATACAACCGTAGGCACGGCAGCGAACCTCGCCACGTCGCTCCTCGATAATCCCCCAGCCCGTATGGGCCAAACCGGGGTCGATACCCAAAATGACCAAGCCAACCTCCCCTCGCCTTTTTTCCAAGCGCAAGGCAAGGCCCCGCGCATCATTCACGAACGTCTGTTCTAGAATAACACAACGCTAGCCCTATAAGTCAGCCGAGATCGAATTGTAGGTTGAGCATACGCAAGCGAGCGCCCGCCAGAGCGAGCAAGGTGCCTTGAAAGAGGAGGGCATTGACCTGGTGGTCATGCCCGACGATTGAAAGGCAGATTGCCGCTCTGGCGGGCGCGCAGCGTCGACTCGTTACGCGGTTTGGTAAAACCGCGTAACCTTTTTAGTTCTGCGAGAAGAATGGGAACTGTCGGGGGTCTACCGGCGGATGCGGCATCGGACCACCCTGCGGTCCGCCCTGGCCGCCCATCATTTTTTCGATGGCGTCCTGGACCTCGCCCTCAAACCGCTTCATGCCCTCATGCAGACGACGCTGACCGTCCTCGGAGCGCAGCTCTTCCATCTGCTCGGGCGAAATACCCAACTGCTCGCCCAATATGCCCATCATCTCGCCGCGCATACGGTCACTCGTATCGTCGTCGGCAAAGCGGCGCACCTCGGCGCGTGCCAGCGAATCAACCGTCATGCGCTCCTTGCCGTTGAGCCCCAGATCGGACCACGCAAGCATGTACGGCCAAGCGCGCTCGGCAAACGAACGGGCCGAGACGATCGGCACCGTCGGCAGCATGTGACGAGCAGCCTCACCTTGGCGCACGAGTATCAACAGCAGCGAGCAGGCCTCGGGCTTGCCGGCGGCCATCGGGATGTCGTCGAAAGGTCGATTGCGGTCTACGTGCGACTCAAGCGCACCATCGACCTCGCCCGGCTCAAGCCCGCCAAGCAGCTGCGCCGCGCGGTCGAGCATGTCGACCGGACCGTCAAGCGTCGAGAGCGCTTGCGCCAGCACGCGATCCATGCAATCCTCCACCGCGTTGAGCGTCACGAGCTCTTGGGGCACCACGGCCGAGGCGCGGTTGCGCACGCGCGCCACAAACTCGAGCGTCGATAGATACACGTCGCCAAAGGGCGCAAAGTCGCCCTGGTAGCCGCCGGACAACGCGGGCGCCGCCAGCGCGTACTCGGTCTTGGAAAGCGGGCTCAGCGCCATGGCGCCCAGCTCGAGCGCCGTATCCTCGAGCATCAGGCCCAGCGCACGCGAACGCAGGCGTTCGGCATCGCCCGCCGACACGTCGCGGTCGAGCACGCGCGCTGCATCCGGCGCATCGCGCTCGACGGTGCGAATGTGCAAGCGCTCAGCAATTGAGCGCACGGCAGAACAGCGGGCGGCCTCGGCCTCCTCCTGCGCCGGTGTAAAGATGCGATTGCGCCCCAGCACCAGGCCAATCACATTACGCGGACCCAAGGCATCGACGGCGAGCGCCGCCAATAGGGACGACGGCAGATCGCCCTCGAGCGCCACCACGGCACGCGACGCACCGCGGGCGCGGGCATTGTCGCGCACGGCAAGCACCAGCGCCTGCCACAGCCACTCCTCGGAGCGAAACTGGGGCAGCTCATGGTCCTCCAGGGCATCGAGCATCACGCCGCGCTGAATCTCCTGAACCAGCAGGCTCTCCTCAAAGCACGGCGCCTGGGCCACCACGCGACCGCAATCGTCGAGCACAAACGACCCGCCGGTATACACCGACTCGTCATAGGCACCGACCGGCGCCATGCAGGCAAACCACACACTGCGCTTGGACGCGATCTTGCGGTAGGCACCGCTGCGCACGGCGGCAATGGCGGCAGTCTCACGGTCGGTCATGTCAAACGCGTTGAACTGGAAATAGGCGATGAGGTCGACGCCGGTCGGCAGCATCTCGAGCTCGCGATCTAGGTCAAACACCACGGCGATGCGCACGCCGTCCACGTCAAACACCGGCGGTGCCCAACGCGCGTCGTTGCTCTCGCCACGCTGCAGGGCGATGCTTGCGCGCGCGGGCACCACGCGACCATCCTTAAGCATCATGTAGTCGAGCAGAGGCTGGCCCTCAAACGAAACCGCAGAGGGCACGATGCAGATCATGTCGAGCTCTTGGATGCGCTCGGCAACGCCCGTCAAGCCCGTCAGCATATCGTGCTCAAAATCGGCAGCGCCCACCAGGCTGCCCGGCATGGCGCCCATAAAGAGCGGGGCCGGAACGCACAGCACGCGCGCGCCGCGCTCATGAGCCAGGCGAGCCTGGTCCTCGATGCGGCCGCAAATGCCCTCGATGTCACCCAGGCGCATATCGATCTGTGCAAGTGCGAGCTTCATGGCCCAGCCTTTCCGTCGTAAATCGTCGTTGCCGTAGTAAAAGCGCCGGCCGCATAATGCAGCCGGCGCTCGCATGTGCATATGCTAGCTATGATACCCCGAGCGGGGGCGCGCTCCTAGAACGTCGCGGACCACAGCCCATGCAGGTTGCAGTAGGCATAGACGGTACCAGTCTTGGAGCCGCCAGCGAAAAACGTCGTGGGCTTCATGCCGGGCTCAAGGTAATGGACCTCCAGGCGGCCCTCGGCCTCAAGCGCGATCCACTCGATGTAGTGCTCGGGCAGCATGGGGTGCTCCGTCGAGCCCACGCGCGCGCGAATGACGTGGCCGTCGCGCTCGATCTCGACAACGGGCACATGCTTCTCGTGCGCCGCGTCCTCGGTGTTCGCCGTCAACTCCGTGCAGCCGGCAGGGGTCGCAACGTCGTCGCCAAGGGCAGCAACAAGCTTGCCATCGGAGTCCTTAAAGAATTTCGCCATGATGTTCTCCTTTGCTGATGTGCCAATGTACTTGATCCTTCTTATGCCCAAAGAGCGCCGGGCCATCCATGGCATTGCAAATGAACACATAACGGGCGAGAACGGTGGGGCGGCGCGTACTATCCGCCCTGGCGGCCCCACCCGAGCGGGTTAGCGACCGTCGCCACCGAGCAGCGCCAGAACATCCTCGCGCGTGAACAGCGCCGATGAGATGCCGTCGCCGCCGAGCACGCTGTTGACCAGATCGCGCTTGGACTCCTGCATCTGCATAATGCGTTCCTCGATCGTGTCCTTGGCGATGAGCTTGTACACGGTCACGGTGTGCTGCTGGCCAATGCGGTGGGCGCGGTCGGTCGCCTGGTCCTGCGCCGCCACGTTCCACCACGGGTCGTAGTGGATGACCACGTCGGCAGCCGTCAAATTAAGGCCCACGCCGCCCGCCTTGAGCGAAATCAAGAACACCGGCACCTCGCCCGGTTGGAACTGCGCAACCATCTTGGCGCGACTCTCCTTAGACGATGCGCCCGTAAGCTTAAGAAAGGCGATATCCTCCTTGACCAGGCGCTTGCCGATGATATCGAGCATGCCCGTAAACTGGCTGAACAGCAAGATGCGGTGACCGCCGTCAAGCGCGCCGTGAACGAGCTCCATGCACGTATCGAGCTTGGCGCTTCCCGCCTTGTAGTCCGCATAGTGCAGATGCGGGTCGCAGCAGATCTGACGCAGCTTGGTGAGCTCGGCAAGTACCTTGAGCTTGTCTTTCTTAAACTCCCCGGCCTCGCGGTGCTGCACTTGCTGGGCAATGCGGTCCTGGTTGGCCAGGTAGAGCTTGCGCTGCTCGCCGGTAAGCTGCGCCATCACCGTATCCTCGATCTTCTCGGGCAGATCGGCCACCACCTCTTCCTTGACGCGACGCAGCACAAACGGCGATACGAGCGCCTGCAGACGAGCGGCACTATCGCCCTCAGCATGCTCGACGGGACTCTCAAAGCGCTTGGCAAATGAGTCGCGCGTGCCCAGAAGACCCGGCATCAAAAAGTCGAAGATACTCCAGAGCTCGGACAGGCGGTTTTCGATGGGCGTTCCCGTCAAGGCAAAGCGCACGCCGGCCGGCAGGCGCTTGGCGGCGCGCGCCACCTGGGTGAGCGGGTTTTTAATGTACTGGGCCTCGTCGAGCACCACGCGGGTAAAGTCCTGCTCGATGTATTCGTCGATGTCGCGGCGCATGAGGTCATACGACGTCACGACCACGTTGTGCTCGGCTGCGCCGGCAATTTGCACGCGACGCTGGGCTTTGGCGCCCACGATGGCGCACACATCAAGCGAGGGGGCAAAGCGCTCCAACTCGGCAGCCCAGTTGTACACGAGCGACGCGGGGCATACCACGAGCGTGGGCTTGGTATCCCCCGCCTCCACGCGCGCCAGGATATGTGCGATCATCTGCAGCGTTTTGCCCAAGCCCATATCGTCGGCCAAGATGCCGCCGAGGCCCAAGTGCTCAAGCGAGCCGAGCCACTGATAGCCGTCGACCTGGTAGCCACGCAGCGTAGCCTTGAGCGAGGCGGGCACCGTAAAGTCCATCTTGCCGAGCGTGTCCAGACGCTCGACGGTGCGGCGGAACGCGGCGTCGCGATCGGCCTCGAGCGCCGGCGTGCGCGCGAGCATGCTGTCGACAAAAAGGGTGCTCGAGGCGGGAAGCGACACGCCGTCGAGCAGGTCGACGGCATCGACGCCCAGGTCCTCGGCAAGACCAAACGCGGCACGAGCGCCCTCGTCCAGGCGAACGATGTCACCGGACGTAAGGCGCGCAAACGTCTGGTGGCGCTTATACGAATCGAGATAGATGGCAAGGTCAGCCGCTGAAAGCCCGCTCGCACCCAGCTCGACGTCGAGCAAGTTGCTCTTGACGGTCGCACGCACCGAAAGCTTGGGCGCAGGACGGACCGAGATCTGGCGCAGGCGATCGCTGAGCATGATCTCGCCCAGTTCGGACAGGGCAGACAGGCCCTCGGTCAGCAAGTGGAACAGGCGGGCGTCATCGCGCTCCTCAAATGCCAGGCCGCCCTCGTAGAAATCGAAGTACAGGGCAGCCGTGTCCATAACGCGAAACTCCGCCACCGTATCGCGGGGCGGAACGCCGGGGCGTTGTTCTTCGAAGGGACTGCCCGGAGCACCAAGACTAAAGAGATCTGCCGACCAATCGCCGTAGGTCACCGTAATCTTGCAGGTCACAAGACCATCGTCGACGCCGATCGCCATGGCAAAGCTCGGCTCGGGCGCCACGGCGTCGAGCGCGGCGGGAGCGGTCAGGTCGGTGTAGTCGCGCAAGATAGGCAGCGCCATGCGGCAGAACTCGCCCACCTGGTCGGCGGCGATATGGACCGGCGTGCGGCAGGGCAACAAGTGCGACAGGAACGGTGCCGCATGCTGGGCAAACGCCGTGTCGCTACGGCGTGCGCGGCGCGTATCGACCAGATAGGCTGCGTCACCAGCGACAAAGCAATACGTATCGGCCGGCAGACGCAAGTCGTAGCTGCCTCCCGCCGCCGGTGCAATCTTGGCGGCAAGGAGCGGCGGGCGCTTGGCCGGGACTTCGCCCTCCCCCTGCGGCGACGGCTCGACCGCCACCTCGTAGGCGCGATGCGTCGTCGTCCCCCGCGACCAAGCAGGCTCAAAGGACAGGGTCCTGCCACGCAGCAGGTCCAGCACGGACACGACGGAATACTCGGATACCGGCAACTGACGCTCGGCGACAAAGCCGCTGCGGGCAAAGTCGTACGATGCCGAGCGCGAGCTCGTAATATCACCTAGGTAGGCGACCGTCATTGCAACAAAGTCAAGCAGCTTTGTCGACACGTCATCGAATGCCTCGGGCACATGGACAAACGTAAGCTTCTTGCCATAGGAGAACGTACCGCCGCGCACATAGGCATCGGCCATGCCGTCGATATCCTTAACCACGTAGGACACCGAACCGCAGCGAATGCGAAACTCGAGTGCCCAGTTAAAACGATCGGCAAACAGCGGATTGTAGTACGGCACCAGCGAGGGCTCCAGCACTGCCTTGGGCGCATCGGGGTCAATGGTGCCGGCGAACTTGCGACGCATAGCCACGAGCTCGTCCATGCGCGCGTCCGAAAGATCGGAAAGCGCCGCCACAAGGCTCGGGCTCGTGGGGACGGGTGCCGGGAAGGGAAAATTGGGGTTGACCGCAGATGCGGTGGGCGCGGGGTGTGTGGGCTGCTTTGACTGTGCGGGCGGTGCCGTAAACGTGCGGACCGGCGTACGCAAGCCCTCGACGGGCTCGGCGCCACTGGCATCCAGATACGCCAGCGCCGTGGCGATAGCGTGCTTGCACATGCCGGAATAGCGGAAGGCGGCGGGGCAATCGCAGTCGTAGTCGACAACCTCGTGCTCGTCCATGTCGAGCGCCACGTGCGTCTTGTACAGGTCGCCGCGCGAGCCGCGCACCGTGCCCTCAATAGTCACATTTTTGGAGAAGCGCGAGCCGGAGTCCTCAAACGACAGCACGGCGCCGTTGAGCATGAGCGAGCGCCCCTTCATAAAGGTACTGCTGAGCGCCGCCTCCTTACGAAGCGCCTGCGCAAACGTCCCCTGCTCCATCACTTCCTCCAATCTCGCATGCCAAATAATTTTTTCTGGGACGGGGATGAAAAAATCATTCCCGTCCCAGAAAGACTGGTCTTCCGCCACACGTCACCCAAAATGATTTTTTAATCCCCGTCCCAGAAAAATCATCTTAGATCACCGTCACGCGGCCTTGGTTGCCCACGATGGCCTTTGCCTCTGCCAACAGCGGAATCGAGCGTGCGTTGACCTTGGCAGGCACCTCGGCACGCAGCACGCGCCCGTCCACCTGCTCGATAAAGATCTCCACGCGGTCGCCGCCCGGGTTGGCGGTAAGCACCGTGGCAAGACGCGCCATATTGCCCTGGCTAAAGCGGCTGTTGGGCACCATGACCTCAAACACCTTGGGTTTGTTGTTCTCTTCGTTAAGCTCCAGCGGCACGATCTCCTGCGCGATGATCTGGTCGCCGCGGTCCGAGCGCTCGAGCTTGCCCTTAATGCGCACAAACGCATCGGACAGCTGGGCACCGGTCTCGGGATCGACCTCGCCGTACAGGTACCCCTCGGCCTCCTTGTAGGTCTTGGGGAACACCACGACCGTGGCCTCGCCTTCCATGTCCTCGAGCTGCACAATACCCATGGGGTCGCCGTTTTTGGTCACGCGCTTGGATACGCTCGAGACCATACCGGCCCACCACAGCGCCTTGCCCTCGGGAATCTCCTGGTTGATGGTACCGCCCGTGGGGTTTTGCACCTCGTAGCCGGTGTCGATCTGCGAGAACGAGAAGTCGCGCGCTTTGCTGAGCGCATACTCAAACGGGCGCAGCGGGTGGTCCGAGACGTAGATGCCCAGAACCTCCTTCTCCTGGCTCAGCTTAAGGTGGCGGTCCCACTCCTGGCCGTCCGGATCGGGCACGCTCACCTCAAAGCCCGAGCCCTCGACATCGCCGAACATGTCGAAGAAGGACGTCTGGCCGCTCGCACGATCCTTTTGGCGCTTCACGGCGGCATCGATGATGTTCTCGGGGTTGTTCTTATCCACAAAGTGCATCATCTGGCGGCGCGGATACCCCGTGGAGTCGAAGGCGCCTGCCTTGATGAGCGATTCAATCACGCGACGATTGGCCTGGCTCGAGTCCACGCGCTCGACAAAGTCGTGCAGCGTCTTAAACGGGCCGCCCGCCTCGCGCTCGGCGATAATCGCCTGCGCCACGCCGGTGCCCACGCCGCGGATGCCGGCCAAACCAAAGCGCACGCCCTCCTTGGTAGCCGTGAACTCGGTACCGGACTCGTTGACATCTGGCGACAGCACGGGGATGCCGTCGTGACGGCACGCCGAGACGTAGTGCACGATCTTGTCGGTCTTGCCCGTATAGGACGTCAGAACGGCCGCCATGTACTCGTGCGGATAGTGCGCCTTGAGCCACGCCGTCTGCATAACCAGGATGGCGTAGCCGGCGGAGTGCGACTTGTTAAAAGCGTAAGATGCGAACTCGAGAACATCGTCCCAAATCTTCTGGGCGACCTCGCGCGTGTAGTTGTTCTTGATAGCGCCGTTCATCCAGTGGTCGTAGGTGGTCTCGTCCGAGCCATCCTCCCAGTGGAGCACCGTCGACGTGAGCAGCTTGATCTTCTTCTTAGCCACGGGTTTACGGATACGCGAGTCCGATTCGCCCTTGGAGAAGCCGCACATCTCGACGGAGATGAGCATAACCTGCTCCTGGTAGACCATGGTGCCGTAGGTTTCGCCCAGGATGTCGTCCAGACGGTCGTCGTAGGAGACGGCCGGCTCCTTGCCGTTCATACGGTTGATGTAAGACGAGACCATGCCGGCGCCCAGCGGGCCCGGGCGGTATAGAGCGATCAATGCCACGACGTGCTTGTACTCGGTAGGCTTCATGTTCTTGATCGTGGCCGTCATGCCGGCGGACTCGACCTGGAAGACGCCGGCGGTGTGACCGGAGCCCATGAGCTTAAAGATCTCGGGGTCGTCAAAGGGAATCTCTTCCTCTTTGATGTCGATGCCGAAGTTCTTCTTGATATTTGCCTTGGCCTTGGAGATAACCGTCAGCGTGCGCAGGCCCAGGAAGTCCATCTTGAGCAGGCCCATGTCGGCAACGGTATGGCCCTCGTACTGGGTAATCTCGACGCCGCCCTTGGTGTCGAGCTTGGTGGGCACGTGCTCGTTGACGGGGTCGCGGCAGATCAGAACGGCGCACGCGTGCACGCCCTCGCCACGGGTGAGACCCTCAATCGAGAGCGCCGTGTCGATGATGCGGCGGGCGTCGTCATCCTTTTTATAGGCCTCGGCAAAGTCGGGGTTAAACAGATCCTCTTTGCCGGGTTGTTTTTCGAGTACCTGCTTGAGCTTGACCTTGGGGTCGCTCGAGACCATCTTGGACAGGCGCTGGCCCATGTAGACCGGGTAGTCCAGAACGCGCGCGGCATCGTTGATGGCCTGCTTGGCCTTGATGGTCGAGTAGGTGATAACGTGGGTGACCTTCTCGGGGCCGTAAAGCTGGCGAACGTGCTCCACGACCTCGAGGCGCCGCTCATCGTCGAAGTCCATATCGATATCGGGCATCTCGGTACGCTGCGGGGACAGGAACCTCTCGAACATCAGGCCGTTCTCGAGCGGGTCGAACGCGGTGATGTTCATGGCGTAGGCGACGATAGCGCCGGCGGCCGAGCCACGGCCGGGGCCGACGCCGATGCCGTTGTCCTTGGCCCATTGCACGTACTCGGCGACGATCAAAAAGTAGGCGGCAAAGCCCTTGTCGCAAATGACCTTGTATTCGTACTCAAAGCGCTCTTTGATGTTGACGCCACCGATCTCGCGCGTGGCCCAGTCGTCACCATAGTGCTGGCGCAGGCCCTTCTCGCACTCGCGGCGGAACTGGCTCTCGTGCGTCTCGCCGGGATCGAGCAGTGGGAAGCGCGGCAGGATGATGGAGTCCCAGTCCAGCTCGACGTAGCACTTGTCGGCGATCTCGAGCGTGTTGTCGCAGGCCTCGGGGCAATACGGGAACATCGCCCGCATCTCCTCCTCGGTCTTCATGTAAAACTCCGAGCCGGTCATGCGCATGCGGTTGGGGTCGTCGACCTTGGCGTTCATGCCGATGCACATGATGACGTCCTGCACGGGCGCGTCCTCGCGGCGCAGGTAGTGGAAGTCGTTGGTGGCGATGACCTTGACGCCCACTTGCTTGGCAATATCGATGAGCGTGCGGTCCATCTGCTCGTCGGTCAGGCCGTTGTCGGTGGTAATGCCGTGTTCCTGAATCTCGATATAAAAGTCGCCGGGATCGAAGGTGTCGCGGAAGGTCTCGGCCCACTTGATGGCGCCCTCCATGTCACCGCGGTCGATGTACTTGGGGATGATGCCCGCGATGCAGGCGCTCGTGCAGATCATGCCCTTGGCGTGGCGGCGCAGGTTGTCGAGCGTCACGCGCGGCTTGTAGTAAAAGCCCTGCACGGCGGCCTCGGAGACCGTCTGCATCAGGTTGACGTAGCCCTCCTGGTCCTTGGCCAGAAGGATCATGTGGTAGAGCTCGGGCTTGTGGTCGCGGGCAAGGGTCTCGTCCGGCGTAAAGTAGACCTCGCAGCCAAAGATGGGCTTGATGACCAGGGGCGGCTTGAGCTCGTCGATGTTGCCCTTCTCGTCCCACATGGCCATGTCCTTCACATACTGGGCATGCTCGCGCGGGTTTTCCTCGGGATCGGGCTCCACCAGCTCGTCGCGGCGGTCCTTTTCCAAGAAGGCCTTGTCGTGGCTCCAGGTTTTGTACTCGGGCGTGTTGTGGTTGACGGCGTCGCAGGCTAGCGCCAGGTCGGGCACGCCATACATGTAGCCGTGGTCGGTAATGGCCACGGCGGGCATGCCCAGCTCAACGGCACGGTTGACCATATCCTGGATACGGGTTGCGCCGTCGAGCATAGAGAAGACAGTGTGGTTGTGCAGATGGACGAATGCCATGTGATGAGCTCCGATGCGGGTTCGTGATCTTAGGGTTACGATTCTACCGCACAGCGCGGACGGCACCCGAACCTAGCCCAAACCCACACGGCTCCTATTGAGTTGCGGTGAAATGCGGACTGTTTGGCGGCTTTTTTGACCAAAACAGTCCGTATTCCACCGCAAGTTATCTGAGGACTAGAGGTTGTAGGTGACCACTTGAGGTTCGGCGGGATTGACGAAGATGGTTGGATTCGCCCGCTCCACGCGAACGAACTTGACGGTCACGACCTCAAAGCCCGCCTTGTGCAGAACGTCGGCGTAAACGCGCGCCTGCAAGGCGTGTTTCTCGAGCAGCTGCTCCGGCGTCTCATCCGGCGTGCCACCCGTCTTGTAGTCGATGACCAGTGCGCGCGACGGATCCGCCGGGTCGGTTGCCAAGGCATCGATGGCGCCCTCGGCATAGGCGCCGTAGCGGGCGATATCCTCGTCCTCGCAGCCCAGCGAGAAGAACGGCACCTCGGCACGGATGCACGGCCACGCGAGCAGCTCGGCACGAACCGACGACTTGAGCCAGCGATCCAGAGCGACATCGAAGCGCTCGCGCTGTTCCGGCATCAGGCGCCACAAGCGAGCCAGGGCGTCGGCACGCTCAACGGGCAGCGCATCGGCACCCATCTCGATGAGCCACTGGCAAGCGGCGTGGAAGGCCGAGCCCAGCGCCATGGGGTTGCCGGCGGGCTCGACAGCAGCCACGTCCGCATCGGCCATCTCCGAGCCATCCGACTCCGCATCATCGCCGGACTCGTCCATGGGAACAAGCGCCTCGGCGGCACGGTCCTCGGACTCGGCATGCAGCGCCACGGCAATTGACGAGTAGCTATACGAGTCACGCACCGGGAACGGACAGATGCCCATGCGCACGCCCACTGCCTGGGGATACACGAGCTCAAACGCATCGGGCTTGGGGTCGGCAGGACCGGGCACAGTTGAGTGCGCAGCATTATCAGCGACATCGACATCGCCGCGAACGAGCCTGCCCTCGGCATCCAGCGAAGCGTTAGCCTCAAACGCCTGCTCACCAAACGTAAAGTCCGCCAGCGAGATGAGCTCGTAGTCGCCCGGCTGGGAGTTGTCGAACACCAGACGGTCGCTATCGAGCTGCGGCATGTCCAGACTATCGGTCGGCAGGATGCGGCGCAGCACGTCGTAGGTCAGATCCGTCTCGACATCGAAGGTCGGCGCCATCACCTTGCCGCGGCTCACGCCGGCATCCATCGCCAGAATGAGCAACTCGCGCGCTCGCGTCATGGCGACATAGAGCAGACGAGCCCGCTCCTCGAGCGAAAGCTGCAGGTCGTCGTTACGCAGGCGGGCAAATGCCTCGGCGGGAGAGCCCGTCGCGCAGACGTCCTCCATGAGCTCCGGCGGCAACCACAGCGACGTGCCCTTGCCCTTAAACGCGTGTTCAAACTGCTTTTTGACGTCATCGCCCTTCACGAAGGTCCCGTCGGCAAGCTTAACGCCATCGAAACGAGCCGGCAGCGCCACGACTTGCGCCCCACCCTCGACGCGACCCATCTGTGCCGCACCGGACGATTTGCGCACGCCAAAACACTCGGCAACCGCCACGACAGGATACTCCAGACCCTTGGACGCATGCACGGTCATGATGCGTACCGCGCCGTCACCCTCCTCGTTGAGCGCGCCCGGGGCCTCCTTGCCCGCCAAGAAGCGGTCGAAGGCGAGCGCAATGGAGCGCGGCGAGTTGCCGAACTCGGCCTCTGCCTCGGCCACGGCGTCGAGCGCCTTGAGCACGTTGGCGGCAATGGCCTTGCCCTCGGGGCCGCGCTGCGCCAGACGCACGAACCAGCCGGAGGCATTGACCACATCGCGCGCGATGGCGGCGAACGAATCGCGTCCCACGCGACGAAGCGCGTAGCGCAGCACCTCGCGGGCACGCGTCACGAGCGGCAGGTTCTGCAAACCCGGCACATCGGAATCGCTCATGATGCCCACATCGATATTGCGGCGCGACGTCTCGCCCGTCTGCTCGTCGAGCTTGGTCGCCAGCGCCAGGAACTCCTGGGCGCCGAGTGCAAACATCGGCGAGGCCAGCAACGGCATAAGGCCTTGGGCCGTATCGGCCGGATTGGCGAGCGCGCAGACCAGGGCACGCACCGTCTGCACCTCGGCCGCCTGGGCAAAGACCGAGCCGCCTGCGATGACGCAGTCGAGTCCTTGGTCGCGGAAGGCCTGCGCGTAGACGTCGGCATTGGTCATGCGACCCAGCAGCAGCACCATGCCGCCCTGGGGCTGGCCGGCATCGGCAAGCGCATGGAATCGCTCGGCGATCGCACGGGCCTTGGCCTGCGTGCGCTCCTGCATACTGCCGCCGGCAACGAACAGCGCCTGGCGGCGCGAAGCCTTTGCCTTGAGCATGTCCTTGCGTTTGTCGCTCGGTTCAAGATCCAAGAACCCCTGCATCAAACCACCGGTGTCGCCGTCAAAGACGCGCGCCACATAGCGCAGCACCTCGTCGTGGCTGCGGAAGTTGCGCACGAGTTTGACGAGCTCGCCGGCGGGAGCATCGGACGTGGTGACCGTCTCGGACGCCGTCGTCGAACCCACCTTGCGCTCCTGGCGGCGAAACACCTCGACCTCGGCACCACGGAAGCGATAGATCGACTGCTGCGCATCGCCCACCGTGCACAGCGCGCGCTCGCCCGCACCCGTCAAATAGCGAATCAGATCGACCTGCATCTGGTCGGTATCTTGGAACTCGTCGATCATGACCATCTTAAAGCGGCCCTCATAGGCAGCTCGAATAGCCGGGTAGTCGCGCAGCGCCTCGTACGCCATGCGCAGCAGGTCATTGTTATCGAGCGCGGACTGGTCGGCCTTGAGCGCACGGTACTCCGCCTCTACGGCACGGGCAAGCCCCACCAGCGCATCGAGCGCCGGGCCGCCGCAGGCAAGCACGATATTGATAAACGCATCGGCGGCCTCGGCCTTGAGTAGCTGCACCTGCTCCTTAGGAAACGCCTTGCTCGCCCGAGGCATACTGCACGACATCATGAGTCGCGCCGCATCCTCCATGGTTTTGCCGCTCGCCTCAAACGCGTCGATGGCGTCGAGTGCCACCTGCGCTTTCTCGGTCGTGGCCTTGCTTGCGCCCAGCGCCGCACGATAGGCATCGGCAAGCGCCGAGGTGTCGGCCTGGCCGCGCGCCACGCACACATCGTCCATGCCGCCCGGAAGCTGGCTCGATAGCTCCAGCAAGTCGCGCACCAGGCCTTTGATGGTGGTACCGGCGCCAAACGTCCCGCCCTCGCCCGCCATGGGATACCAGGCGTAGAGGGCCTTAAGCGAAGTGGCGAGCTCGGGCGCGGCATCGGGCGCCGTCGCGCGCCCCAGCACATGCTCGACAGCCTGATCCATAAGCTCGTCGGTATCGGTGAGCACCGTGAACTCGGGATCGATGCCCAGCTCCAACGCATGCGCGCGCAGAATGCGCGAACACATGCCGTGAATGGTCGAGATCCAAGCGTCATCGACCGTCAGGGCCTCTTCGTCCATCCCCTCGTCGATAAGCGCACGGCGCACGCGGTCGCGGATCTCGGCCGCGGCGTCTTTGGTAAAGGTAATGGCGAGCACCTGGTCCAGATGCTCGACAAACGGACCGGATTCGGGCGAGAGCGCATAGACGATGCGGCGCGTGAGGGTAAAGGTCTTGCCCGAGCCGGCACCTGCCGAGACAAACAGCGGACGGTCGAGCGTTTTGACGACTTGCAGCTGTTGCGGCATCAAAGTCGAAAGATCCATGGTCTACACGTCCCTCCTTACAAACGTTCCTTCGTGGTTATACGAGCAGCGCGCATGCGCGGCCTGCGCCGACGTCGGATCGACAGCGGCGACGTCGCCCGCCTCGAGCTCGCGCAGGCGCTCGGCAATGCCGGCCTCCACGCGGTCGAGCAGCGCATCGAAGTCCATGTTGCCGCCCTCGCCCGGAAAGCCCTTCTTGAGGCCCGGGATGCGACCGTCGCCGCGCTCTTCCTCGAGCAACTCGGCACTTGCGGCACCACGCAGCGCGGGCTTGCCGCCCTTGGTCGAAAAATAGAGCGCAGCACGGGTATCTAGGCCCAGCGCCCGACGCATGGCCTGGGCGTAGATGAGTGTCTGGGTATGGGGCGGCAGCCAGCGCGGGTCGTCGATGGGGGCCTCGCCCGACTCCTCGTCGCGCACCGTGGGGTCGGCGAGCTTAAACTCCTCGACACCCGAACGATGCTTGTAGTCGATTACCACGGCGCGATTCTCGGCATCCACGTCAACGCGGTCGATGCGCCCACCGAGCGGCCAACCGGCATACTCGACCTGGAGCTCGTTGAACGCAAACTCCAGGTAGCGCGGCGCGAAGGGCGCGAGCGCCTCGGACTCGTAGGCGAGCACGCCCTCCAGTTGCGGCAAGATCTCGGCCGCCTGGCGCTCCTCCACTGGAGAGAGCGGCACCAGCGGGCCCTCGGTACCGCGCTTGCCGGCGTGCTCGGCCAGGGTCTCGGCAAAGACCTCGTGCAGCAGCTCCTTCGCGCGCGGCAGATTCATGGGCGTCACGCGCTCCATGCCCTCCTGCGGAAGACGTGCATGCAAGTGCTCCAGCACGTCATGGACAAAGTTGCCCTTCTCCATGTTGCCAAAGCCCGCATCGATGGACTGAGGTTTGACGCGATACGAGACGAACCAGCACAGCGGGCAGGTGGAATAGGCCTCGATCTGCGAGGCGGACGTCAGGCGCGGCACGAGCGGCGCGTCCTCGCCCTCGCCATCGCGACGACGCAGGACCAAATACGGCACGGCCTCGGCACTCAGATGCTGAGGGGCTTCACAGGTCACGCGCTCGCGCTTGAGACCTTCGCCTGCCGCGGGATCGAAGTCCTTTACGATATCACCCTCACCCACGCACTTCGCCTTGTCGGCGCCAGCGGCTTTAGCGTCACCAGCGGTCTTAGCGTCGTCAGCGATCTTAGCGCCGTCAGCCTCGGCATGCGCCCGCAACTCGGTCCACACGGCAGCCGGATAGCACTCGCGCGCCTGGCGATCGTGGGTCACACGGGCGAGCGTAACCGGGCCGCGTGACGCCTGCATCGCGTGGCCAAAGCGCGCGCGCAGCAAGGCCGCGGGCTCAAGCGTCACGCCCTCGCGACCAAGGCTCGCCGTCAGCGTGGCCAGCGGCCCCTCCTCGTGCGAGAGCGGATAGCTGTCCAGATCGACATCGGCAAACAGTACGGCATCGTAGCTGCCGGGGCGCAGAGCTGCCGCATCGGCAAGCGAAGCAAAACGAACCTGAGCACGTGGCGCACGGTCAACCTCGTAGGTCTCGTAATCGTAGGCGGTGCTACGCTTGTCCACCTTGGTGCGAATGCCATCGAGCACGGGCACGGTCGCGGCCTGCGACACGTCGAGCACGCGGGCGCCATTCATAAGGATGTCGATGGCGTGGCGCAGCAAGGCCACCTCCGCCTGGCGACGAGCCTGACCGTCAAGGCCTCCAAGGGCGCGATCGGGCAACGCCTCGGCAACGGCAAGCATGGCCTTGAGCGCCGTCACGGGCTTGTCACGCCACAGCGCCTGGAACACGTCCGAAACCACACACGGTACGTTCTTAAACCAGTTGTCGTCGCTCGCCGCCTTGCGCGCGCCCCTCACCTGGCCTTGGACACTCTGCAGCAGGCTCTTAACGCTCGCGGTAGTCTTGCTACGCGAGAGACGCATATTCTTATCGAAGGCACGGGCATTGACGGCATCAGCGCCCGAAAGCGGACTGTAGATCCAGTCGGTAAGCTCCGGCGCGGGCCACCACTCGGTCTTTGACGCCGTGCCCTCATCGGCGGTCTTCATGCGCTCGATCAGGCCGGCAAGCGCCGCAAACTGCCTGCCCGCAATGGATTGGGAAAACGCCGTGAACTCAGTTGTCTCGGCAGCGATATGGCGAGCCGCCAGACGAGAGGCGAGCTCACCGAACAGCTGGGGTGCCCGGGCAGAAACGACGAGCACGCGCACGGGGTCGGTGGGCATTGCAGTAGCTTTATCGGCCTTGGACTCCTTGTGCGCTTTCACCAACTTATCGACGGCGTCCGCATAGACATGAGCACGGGCATGGGGACCGGCGACCTCAATAAAGACAGGCTGAGCGGCAGTCCCGCAAGCGACATCAGACGCGACGGCGTCCTCCCCCAGCGGCGCAATCTCAAACAGCACACCGCGGGCATCAAATGCCGCGGCAAGCTCCTCGCGCATCGCCGCCTGCTCGCGGGCAAGCAGCACGACGACCTCTCCCCCATTGTTCGCCACGGCAGACAGCAGCTCGAGCAGGCCGTGCGTAAACGACGTGATACCGCGCACGCATACGGCGCGGGTGCACGCCGGCAGGTTATCGGCCAGGGCACCGGCCATAATGTCGGCCGCCTCGCAGGGCTCGACCATATCTCGACGATCCAAACCGCCCGCGTAGGCGCGCAAAAGCTCGAACACGCGAGCCTCGGCATCGCTTTTTGGCTCAGGCTGGCAATTGTTGCCACGGCATCGCTCGGCACCCGTCCCCGCCACACCCGGCAGCACGTCGCGGGCCATGCGCGCGAGCATGCGCACCGTGCCCTGGCTGCGCGAAAGTGGCTGCAGGTCGGCATCGTCGAGACGCGTGACCATGTCCGAGAACAGCATCTGGCGCTGCAGGTTGTCGACGAAACCGCGCCCGTCGCCCAAAAGCTCCCAAAGCGAGCGAAGCCACGATGTAGGCGTCTTGTAGTCGATACCCAGCGAAACGCCGGCTTCCGCCGCATCATGACGGCACAGGTCGAGCTCGGCAAACGTAGGTGCCAGCAACACGGCACGCCCGTGGCGGGCAATAAGGTCGGCAAGCAACGACGACTCGGCATCGCTCAAATCCGTGCCGGCATTGGTGGTATAGATTCGAACAGGCATGGTCCTCCGCTCAAACTGTTCGCAATAATCAATGTATTCATCCTACCCGCCCACGCGGACAGATTTGCCCCACGCCAACAGATTTGATCCCTTGGGGACGGAGGAAAACGGATCACCGAGAAGGTCAGTTTAACCCGGTGATCCGTTTTCCTCCGTCCCCAAGGGATCAAAAAACCGCCCCCGAAGGAGCGGTTTTACACAATCCGTTTTGGCGCGGCCTACTCGCCATCCTCCAGCTTGATGAGGATCTTGCGGTAGCCACCGTACTCGCCGTTGAGCGCCTTGGACACACGGCTCACCGTGGTGGACGAAGCGCCGGTACGCGCCTGAACCTCGACATAGGGCTCGCCCTCGTCCAGGTAACGCGCGACCTGCAGACGCTGCGATAGATCGCAAATCTCGCGCGGCGTGCAGATATCGGTCAAAAACGCTTGGATATCCTTCTCGTCGTCCAAAAGGCTAAATGCGTGGACCAGCTGCTTGACATCAGGCTTGTCAAACATGTTCTCGATATTCATCGATCACCGCCAAACCCGCCAAAAGGCATCGAAGTTGATACTGACATCGGGCATCGTTCGCCCGTTCTATGCAATAGGGCAACGCCTGTGGCTTTTGCCCGTAGCAGTGTAGCACACCACCAAACTAAAGCGACAAGACTCTCTGCCAGCGGCGCGTTTTTTAGGACGAACGCCGGTTTGAAACCGAATGCGCACGCAAGCTCCACGAATATCTGAGACAATGGGCGCCCAAACAGGACCGTGCCCGCGCATCTATCCGAGTTGCAAAGGCATGCGCCTCTCACGCCTCTTTGCCACGTCTTGCGCAAGAAAGGATCTCCACCATGCGCTTTTTGCTCAACTGGCTTTTGACCTCAATCGCCATCGCGATTGCAGCGTTTCTCGTCCCCGGCATTCAGCCCTTCGGCATGGCCGATGCCTGGGTCTGCTTTGCCTTCGTGGGACTGTTCCTCAACATCGTCGACTCGCTCGTCAAACCATTCCTGACGGTCATCTCACTGCCGCTCACTATTATCACGCTTGGTATTTTTCAGCTCGTAGTCAATAGTTTTATGCTCGAGCTGGCCAGCTACCTGTCGGTCAATCTGCTGGGAGCGGGTATCTCCATTGCCGGCTTTGGATCGGCCTTTATGGGCAGCATCCTGGTATCCATCATGCGCAGCATTCTCGACAGCATCGCCAGGAACTAAAGCGACCAGATACGGACCGCCACAACACGCCAAAACGAAGGCCGTCCATCGCAACGATGGGCGGCCATGTCATTTGTCAAGCCTCAGAGGGCAAGAAAATCTACCATTTCTGCCCCGTCCCCAAATGGCAGGTGGGGCTAGATGACGTAGTCGTAACCCTCGTTGGGGGCGACGAGCGCATCGAGCGTCACGCCATCGAGGTAGTCGTTGATGAGCTTGTCCAGGTTCTTCCACACGCCGAGTGTAGGACACTCGTCCGAACGCGAGCAGCCCTTGCAGTCGCCGTCCAGGCATGCGACCGGTGCCAGGCTGCCCTCGGTCAGGCGCAAGATCTCGCCCACCGTGTACTGCTCGGGCGGACGCGTGAGCACGTAGCCGCCGCCCTTGCCGCGCATGCCCGAGAGCATATTGGCGCGGACGAGCGTAGCCAAAATGATCTCCAGATATTTCTCAGAAATCCCCTGACGCGCCGCGATCTCTTTGAGGGGAATGCGGCCTGCCGCCTGGTGCTCGGCCAGGTCAACCATAACGCGCAGGGCATATCTGCCCTTTGTGGAAACCAACATATATATTGCTGCCTTTCGGTCTTTTAATTCGTAGAAATTCTAGCCGAAAAATTGGTTTTGAAAATACCTATTCCCGTCAAGCTGGTTAATCGACTCGTAATAATCTTCTATTTCCTATTGCGTTACTAGGCTTTAGTGCCTACTATGCTTGCCAACAGCAAACGAACAACCTATAAGGTTTGTGGGTTTCGCTGCTACACACACCGTAAAACCACACGGTATCCAGTCATTTGAACACTTTGGAGGTTCACCATGAGCAATGTTTACACGTCCATCGATCAGCTTATCGGCCACACTCCGCTTCTGGAGTTCACTCACTTTGAGGCCGATGAAGACCTCAAGGCCCGCGTGCTCGTCAAGCTGGAATACTTCAACCCCGCCGGGTCCGTCAAAGACCGCGTCGCCAAGAACATGATCGACGAGGCCGAGAAGGCCGGCAAGCTCGTGCGCGGCGGCGACTACACCATCATCGAGCCCACGAGTGGCAACACCGGCGTCGGCATCGCCTCGGTGGCGGCGGCCCGCGGCTACAAGGTGATCATCACCATGCCCGAGACCATGTCCGTCGAGCGCCGCAAACTTATGCAGGCATACGGCGCACAGCTCGTGCTCACCGACGGCTCCAAGGGCATGAAGGGCGCCATCGCCAAGGCCGAGGAACTGCAGAAGGAGACACCCAACAGCATCATCGCCGGCCAGTTTGTAAACCCCGCCAACCCCGCCATCCACAAGGCCACGACCGGCCCCGAGATCTGGGATGACACCGACGGCAAGGTCGACATCTTCGTCGCCGGCGTTGGCACCGGCGGCACCGTGACCGGCGTGGGCGAGTTCCTCAAGGAGCAGAACCCCGAGATTCAGGTTGTCGCCGTCGAGCCCGCCACTTCCCCAGTGCTCTCCAAGGGCCAGGCCGGCCCGCACAAGATCCAGGGTATCGGCGCCGGCTTTGTGCCCGACGTCCTCGACACCCAGGTCTATGACGAGATCATCCCCGTCGAGAACGACGACGCCTTTGCCACCGGCCGCGCCGTGGGCCACAAGGAGGGCGTGCTCGTGGGCATTTCGTCCGGCGCCGCCGTGTGGGCCGCACTGCAGCTGGCCAAGCGCCCCGAGAACGAGGGCAAGACCATCGTGGCTCTGCTTGCCGACACCGGTGAGCGCTACCTGTCCACGGCACTCTTCCAGGACTAGGGCCTCTCGTTCTTAGAACGAGTCCAAGGCACGCCGGCCTCCCCTCTCTTCTGGCAGCCTGAGCTCATCCCAACAGGGTGTCCCACGAGACGTCCGAACTTGATACAATGTCTGCGGCGCGGAACCAGCCTCCCGCGCCGCTTTTCTTTTTTGGCCACATGCCACCAAGGAGAACCTCCCCATGCACAACAAGCGCGTGCTCGTCGCCATGAGTGGCGGCGTCGATTCCAGCGTGACCGCGCATCTGCTCAAGCGCCAGGGCTACGAATGCGTCGGTGCCACCATGCGCCTCACCTGCCCCGCGCCCGATCCTGCAACGGGTATGAGCAAAGTCGACCGCGACATCGCCGATGCAAAGGCCGTCGCCGAGCACCTGGGGATACCCCACCACGTGCTCGACCTGCAGCAGACATTCGACCGCAACGTTATCGAGCGCTTTGTGACTGCCTATCAGAAGGGGCTGACGCCCAACCCGTGCATCATCTGCAACCGCCACATTAAGTTTGGCGCGCTGCTCGATGCGGCGCTGGACATGGGCTGCGACTACATCGCCACAGGTCACTACGCCAAAACGAGCCAGGCGTCCGACGGCACCTGGCAGCTGAACCGCGGCGAAGATCCCAAAAAGGACCAAAGCTACTTTTTGTATTCGCTCACGCAAGAGCGCCTGGCACGCACGATCTTTCCGCTGGCTGGGCTGGACAAAGAGCGCGACGTGCGCCGGATTGCCGCCGAGCAGGGCTTCATCAACGCCAAGAAGGCCGAAAGCGAGGATATCTGCTTTATCGCGGACGGCGACTACGCGGGCTATATCGAGCGCCGCTGCGGACATCCCGCTGCACCGGGCGACATTGTGTGGCGCGACGGCAGCGTGGTCGGACGCCATAACGGCGCGCTGCGCTATACCATCGGCCAGCGCAAGGGTCTGGGCGTCGCGATGGCGCATCCCGTGTACGTAACGGGCGTCGATGCCGCCAACAACACCGTACATCTGGGCGAGGCAGAGGACCTGACGGCCACGGCGCTCACGGCCAACGACTGGATCTGGAGCGCCCCTGCCGACCGCATGGAGGCCGAGCTGGATGCCGGCGGCATCCGCGTGGGCGCCAAGTACCGCTACCGACAGAAAGACCAGGCAGCGATCCTTACGTGCGACGAAGACGGGCAAATGTTGCTGACCTTTGACGAGCCGCAGCGCGCCATCGCCCCCGGCCAGGCTGTCGTTATATACCGCGGCGACATCGTCCTGGGCGGCGGCACCGTGACCGGCGCACTTAAGTAGCCGCGGGTTTATCGCTGCACGTGTCGAAGTACCTCAACAGCGGCACCAACCTCGATTATGCGACGCTCGAGGCCGCGGCGGATGGCCTCGAGTCGACCCTCCGCCGTGGCCCATTCGCTCTGCGAAAGAATCTCGATCGCCTCATCAACAAATCCGTTGAGCCGCGATGAATCGAACCAATCGAGCAAATCCGCAAGCGCCAGCTGGACGGAAGGGTCGGGCCCAAACGGCTTAGCGGAAAACCCAAACTCCCCAGCTGCGAGCACGGCAGTTGGCACGTTGTACCACAGGCAGTTGCCGCTATCGAACAGCGGAGCAGGTTTTATCTCCAGGGTGTCGACATTGCGGATGATGCCGAAGTTTCGCCAATGGCGGTCGCTGTTGGCCAAAAGGGCATCGCAGACAATCATCTGCGACATAGACCTTCTCACAGCGGCCTCATCGGCACCATGCTTGCCAAGGCAGCGACAGTATCGATCGTATGTCGAGTTTCCCCGCTGGCCACCAAGTGCGCCCTTAACGTAAACAGCCGGAACGTATTCCTCGCGGCCGTCAAGAAAATCCTCGCACAGGCACGCGGGGCCATCGAACATCCGCTCAACCGTATAAGGAACAAACTCGCCCTCCGACAGCAAGCGACGATGCAGAGCCGTTGCAACCGCCTCGTTAAAGGGCCGTTGGTCGTCCATGCCGCATCCCTTGACCAGAACGCGAACACCGTTGCGAATCATCCACGATTTAGGGAGCTCGCCCTCGGACGTGTTATCAGGATTTTTAAGACCGATGCCTTCCAGCCAACCCGAACGCTCTTCGGGTGCCGATCGCTCAAATTCGTTCTCAAAGTAATTGATGTTTTGCCATTTGAGTTCGGCGCAATCGGCCGGCCGCAGCCAATAGCAATCCGAAAGCGATAGGCCCAGGCACTGAACCGGCACCTCAATGCCACTGGCAATTCCCAGTTCACGATAGCGCGAGACGAGTCCGGGGCGGACGTCAGGCACCGACCGATGGCTCCACCACACGTTGAGCTCCCGTTTATTCACCGTAGGAGAAGAACTCGAGCACGTGCCAAACGGCATCCTCTGCGCATCGAGCACCTCGGCGATTTCGAAGGGAAACTCACGTGTCGGATCAAATGAGACATGCGCGACCTCATGGTCGGCCGACATCAGCGTAAACTTGCGCCCCACATCGGCCGCAGGACGGCGTCCACGTTTGCGGACCTTTTGATAAGCGAGCGCAGAATCATACTCAACCATCTTCCGTCCGCCCACAATATCGCACGCGAGCGTTCCCGATGCGGCAAGTTGCGATATGCGGGCTTTCGTAACGCCCAACAGGCGGGCGGCATCACCCATAGATAAGTACTCAGATGTATTCATATGCCGCATCACCTCGTTAAGTAATTTACGCGTTTAGTTAACATATTACATACATCATAATACTAAACGACCTAAGGCGAAAAAAGGCCCGAGAAATCGGGCCTTAGCGATTGGTCAGCCGAGTCGCAAACTACTTCCCTAGCGCTGGACGTAGGCGCGAACGAGCTCGTAGGTGTTGCGCACACCGTCGATGTGGCTGCGCTCGTAGTTGTGGCTCGCGTACACGCCGGGACCGATCAGGCCATGGCGAATGTCGTAGCCGGCCGAGAGCGTGGCCTCGACGTCGGAGCCGTAGTGCGGGTACACATCGATGGCGTAATCGAGCTCCAGCTCGCGCGCGATATTGGACAGCGTGGTCACCAGGTCGTAGTTGTACGGACCGCCCGAATCCTTGGCGCAAATCGACACCATGCGCTCGGTGCAGCCCAAGTCGTCGCCCACGCAACCCATGTCAACGCTGATCATCTCGCGCGTGTCGGCCGGCACGAAGGCGCCGCCGTGGCCGACCTCCTCGTACACGGTAAAGAGCAGCGACACCTTGCGCGAAAGCGACACCTCGCCGTCAGCAACGGCGCGGGCCAGGCCCAGCAGAATCGACGCCGACAGCTTGTCATCCAAGAAGCGGCTCTTAATGTAGCCGCTCTCCGTCACCGTGGTACGCGGATCCATTGCGATGATGTCGCCCGTCTGAATGCCCAGCTCGAGCACATCATCCTTGCTGTCGACGTTCTCGTCGAGCAGGATTTCCATGTTCTTCTCGATGGTCTTGACCGGTTCATCGGCCACGTGCGCCGAAGGCTCGGTATTGAGGACCACACCCGTGTACACATTGCCATCGCGCGTATAAACGGTGCAGTTCTCGCCATCGGCCGTAGACCACTGATGCCCGCCAAGCGTCGTGGGACGCAGGCGACCATTGTCCTTAATGGAGCGCACCATGGCGCCCAGGGTATCGACATGGCTCGCCAACACCAGCGGCTCACCCTCGCCGCCAAGCTCGACCAGCACGTTGCCCTTATTGGAACGCTCGGGCCCAAACCCCATCTCGCGCAACGTTTCCATCAGATAATCAGTCGCCGCACGGGTATAGCCCGTAGGCGAAGCAATCGAGGTCAGCGCCTTCAACTGGTCAGTAATATAGGAGAGCGTAGAATCCATCTTGGACACCAAAGTCACCCTTTCATATCGAATTAAACCCACAGCAACAATACCACCGCGAACCATCTTTTTACCTAGCGAGACGACCCATCGAGCTCCCCAGAACTGCGCCCGCCACGATAACGAGCCGGCGGGCCCCCTGCCCGTTAGCCCCAGAATCTTTCCGCAGGACGGAAGAAGCCCCCGCCGCACGAAGTGCGCAGCGGGGGCTTCCGACATGTCCGAGGACGATTGTGGGGCTAACGGGCAGGGGCCCGCCGAACCAAGTTAGGCAGCCGGGCAGATCTTCTTGAAGAGCTCGATGACGTCGTCGAGCGTCGCCTCGCGCGGGTTGCCCGGGAAGCAGGCGTCGGCCATGGCGTCCTTGGCCAGGACCTCGATCTCGTCGGCCTTCATGGCCTCGCAGACGTGCGGGATGTTCACGTCGGCGGAAAGCTGCTTGACGGCGGCGATGGCGGCGTCGGCGGCCTCGTCGGTGCTCATGCCCGTGGTGTCAACGCCCATGGCGACGGCGACCTTGGCCAGGCGCTCGGCGCAAACCGGCTTGTTGAACTCCATGGCGATCGGCAGCAGCATGGCGCAGGCGACGCCGTGCGGGGTGTCGTAGTGAGCGGACAGGGTGTGAGCCATGGCGTGGTCGATGCCCAGGCCGACATTGGAGAAGCCCATGCCGGCGACATACTGGCCAAGAGCCATGCCCTCGCGGCCGGAGCCGGGCTGGCCGGACTTGGCCTCGGCGACGGAGTCGCGCAGGTTCTCGCTGATCAGCTTAATGGCCTCAAAGTGGAACATGTCGGAGAGCTCCCAAGCGCCCTTGGTGGTGTAGCCCTCGATGGCGTGGGTCAGAGCGTCCATGCCGGTGGAGGCGGTAAGGCCGGCGGGCATGGAAGCCATCATGTCGGGGTCGACGACGGCGACCTCGGGGGCGTCGTTGGTGTCGACGCACACGAACTTGCGGACCTTCTCGGGGTCGGTGATGACGTAGTTGATGGTCACCTCGGCAGCGGTACCGGCGGTCGTCGGCACGGCGATGGTGAACACGGCGTGGTTCTTAGTGGGAGCAACGCCCTCGAGGCTGCGGACATCGGCGAACTCGGGGTTGTTGATGATGATGCCGATGGCCTTGGCGGTGTCCATGGAGGAGCCGCCACCGATGGTCACGATAGCGTCAGCCTCGGCGGCCTTGAAGGCCTCGACGCCGTCCTTGACGTTCTGGATGGTGGGATTGGGCTTGATCTCGGAGTAGAGGCTCCAAGCGATGCCAGCGGCGTCGAGCTCGTCGGTCACCTTGGCGGTAACGCCAAACTTGACCAGGTCGGGATCGGAGCAGACGAAGATCTTCTTGTAGCCGCGACGCTGGAGCTCGCCGGGGATCTCCTTGATGGCGCCGGAACCATGATAAGAAATGGTATTGAGAACGAAACGATTAGCCATTGATAGCCTCCCATCGTGTGCGGGGCACCCATTACGCCCCACGCTATGAGTCCCATCCTAACGCTTTTGAAACAAAAAACACGCGAGAACATCAAAAGTGTTAAAGCGTTTCAACATAATAACGGAGCCCTAGTCCTTCCCTCCCAACAGCAGCGAGGGCTAGATTATAGGAGCAATCGCCCAAAGAATACGACCAACTCAGTCTAAAATTGTTTCTGTTTTAGCAATATATGTTTGACAATACGTTTATAAAAGGATACTTTATAGTAAATAACATGCATGCAGCAAATAGCGTCATTCATTTTGTTAGAAATTGCCCATGTTGTTATTGCAGCTGCTTGCACTGCAACGTACAGCGTAATTCTCCGCACGAAGCAGAAGTCGGTTCCAATTCGATCGAGGCGATGACACGTGTTGGCTACTGGTCCTAAATCGAGCAAGACGGCTACAAACGAATATCGAATCTCAATTGAAGGTAACCCTTATCCGCATGCTCTAGCTCTCATCAACCCAGCTGGAGACAACCTCGATATCAAAAGGCATGGGTTCACGGGTCCACTAGGACAGCTATTGAGTCTTAAATATACCGTTTATGACGATGCAAATGAAAAACTCTTTACTGTCGTCGACGGTGGTTTTAGTAACATGCCCAGGGTTGCGCTCATCATCGAACACAAGGAAGTTGCGGTGTTCGATTATGGCCTAAACAGACTTGAGATGAAGTGCGTAACGAACATGCCGAATTACACAATAAAAGGTAACTTCCTATCTGGAGATTACGATATATTCAGTCAACGGGAAGTGAAGCTATCTTCAGTTATCGTCCTTCAATGTGATAAAGAATCGTGCTTTAGCATACAGGTTTTGGATAAAGCCGAATTAGCCGCCGCAATTGGAATACCCACAGCCATTGCCCTTCTGAGGGCTCGGATTGAAGAGCATCTCGAATAAATCGCAAAAAGCAGTTCGTAACAACATTCAGGAGCTAGATAGTTTTTCTGGCTCCTGAATGTTGTTACGAACATGCACCTTAGCGCTTAAGACTCGTGGTCTGCCAGTCAGCTATGATGCGGGCCCATTTCCTGTGCAAGTCGCGCTCACGGTCGATAAACATGATGGCAAACGCCACGAACAGCAGCACGCTCGCCACCGCAATGGCGTGCAGGCCCATGCGTTCGATGCACCAATTGCCCAACACGGCGCCAAACACAAAGGTAAAAATCACGCCAAAGTACAGCAGGCCGTTTTCCAAAAAGCCGCGCTTGTGGGTGATGATGTAATCGTCCACGTTTTGCAGCGCGTTGCGCAAGTTGCCGATGCACATGGTCGTGGCGATGCCGTGACCATGTATCTTGCGAAAGCTCTCGACTTGCATACCGCAGGCAAACGAAGTGAGGCAGTTGGCGAGCAGGTTGAAATCGCCACCGGGAATAAAACTCACGCCCAGCAAGATGACGGCTTCAAAGAACACCGTCACCTGACGCCAGTGAATCACGCTGCCAAACCGCTCGTGAACCAGGTCGGCAAGCATAATGCCCACGGCAAACGACACCACGGGGAAGAAATAGCGTCCCGCGAGCGCCCAGTTGCCCTCCGAGATGCTCACGCCCACGAGCAGGATGTTACCCGTCTGAGCGTTTGCGAAAACATGGTCGCGCCCAATGTACGAATAAACGTCCATAAAGCCACCGGCGAGCGCCAAGATGATGCCCAGCTCAATAGACTCCGATATCTGCTTGGCACGCTGCATCGTCGTGCATCCTCCTTGTTGACGACTCTCTCGTGCGTTGGCGGAAACATAGCCGCCGTTCATACTGTAACCCATTGACAACATGGCATGCGCGCGAGACGAGTTCCCCAACGCGCGGATACACAGTCTGGAAACAAACGGCACCCGCATCGACGCGCCGATCCGCCAGCTCATGTACTCCACCAGTCTTTTTAGCCCCGTCCCAAAAAGACTGGTTACAATTACGTGCAGCATACTAACAACGGGAGGAATCGTGGCAAAAAAGCCCCAGGACGCTCAGCACAACCAGCACGGCAAGCATGCCCAGCGCGGCCAGCAGCAAAAGCGTGGCGGCAAGGCCCAGGGTGGCCACGCCACTCATGCCCAGGCAGCGCCCTCACGCCCCTGGCGTCCGGGCCGCGACAAGTTCCTCCCCGTCAACCGCGCCGACATGGATGCGCGCGGCTGGGACCAGTGCGACTTTGTCTACATTTGCGGCGACGCCTACGTGGACCACCCTAGCTTTGGTATGGCCATCGTCAGCCGCGTACTCGACGCGCACGGCTACAAAGTGGGCATCATCTGCCAGCCCGACTGGACCGACCCCGCCAGCATCACGGTGCTCGGCGAGCCGCGCCTGGGCTTTCTCGTCAGTGCCGGCAACATGGACTCCATGGTCAACCACTATTCGGTGACCAAGCACCGCCGCCACACCGACGCCTATACCCCCGGTGGCGAGGAGGGGCACCGCCCCAATCGTGCCGTCACGGTCTACGGCAACCTCATCCGCCAGACGTTCAAGGACGCCCCCATCATCATCGGCGGCATCGAGGCGAGTCTGCGCCGCCTGGCCCACTACGACTACTGGCAGGATAAGCTCAAGCGCTCGGTGCTGCTCGATTCGGGCGCCGACATCCTCATCTACGGCATGGGCGAGCACGCGATCGTCGAGATCGCCGATGCGCTCGACGCGGGCCTGCCCATCGATCAGATCACCTATATCAACGGCACCGTCTACCGCACCAGCTCGCTCGACGAGGTCTACGACTACGACCTGCTGCCCAGCTGGGACGACCTTGCCGCCGATAAGCTCAACTACGCGCGCAGCTTTAACGTGCAGCAGCAGAACATGGACCCCATCACCGGGCATCGCCTGGTAGAACCCTACCCCAACAGCGTCTATGTGGTGCAGAACCCGCCGTCCGCGACGCTTACCACCGACGAGATGGACGAGGTGGCCGAACTCCCCTACGCACGCGATTGGCATCCCGATTACGACGCAGCGGGCGGCGTGCCGGCTTTTGCCGAGATCAAGTTTTCAATCAGCTCCAACCGCGGGTGCTTTGGTGAGTGCTCGTTTTGCGCGCTGACCTTCCACCAGGGCCGCGTACTGCAGATGCGCAGCCACGACTCGATCATGCGCGAGGCCGAGCTGCTCACGCGCGATCCCGAGTTTAAGGGCTACATCAACGACGTGGGCGGACCGACGGCTAACTTTAGCCGCCCGGCCTGTGACAAGCAGCTCAAGCACGGCGTGTGCAAGAACAAGCGCTGCCTATGGCCGAGCGTGTGTAAGAACATGGTGGTCGACGAGAGCGGCTACACGCAGCTGCTGCGCGACCTGCGCCAGCTGCCGGGCGTCAAGAAGGTCTTCGTCCGCAGCGGCATCCGTTTTGACTACACCATGGCCGATGCCTCGGACGAGTTTTTGCGCGAGCTGCTGGAGCACCATGTCTCGGGCCAGCTACGCGTGGCGCCCGAGCATGTGAGCGACGCGGTGCTCTCCGTGATGGGCAAGCCGAGCCGCGCCGTCTACGACGCGTTCTGTCGCAAATTTGAGCGCTTGAACCGTGAATACGGACTCAAGCAGTACGTGGTTCCGTACCTGATCTCGAGCCACCCCGGCTCGACGATGAAGGAAGCGGTGGAGCTTGCCGAGGCTGTGCGCGACATGGGCTACATGCCCGAGCAGGTGCAGGACTTCTACCCCACCCCGTCCACCATGTCGACCTGCATGTACTACACCGGCGTGGACCCGCGCACCATGGAGCCGATCTATGTAGCGCGCGACCCGCACGAGAAGGCCATGCAGCGCGCGCTCATCCAGTATCGCAAGCCCGAGAACTACAAGCTCGTGCGCGAGGCGCTGGAAAAAGCCGGGCGTCGTGACCTGATCGGCTACACCAAGCATTGCCTGATCCGTCCCGTACCGCCGCGCCCGGGCGAGACGTCTGCTGGCGGTGGGCATGGCACCGGCAAGAAGGGCGGCAAGCCGCACGGTGACGCCGGCGCTGGCAAGGGGCCTAAGGGCAGCAAGGGTCACGGCGGCATGTCGCGCGCGCAGAACACCGCAGGCCGCAACCGCGCAGCTCAGGGGCGTCAGGGTGCCAACGGAGGCGGTCGCCGCAACTAGCGAAGTGGTGCACTCGCTGCGTCCATCCCACACGCTTGGCGCAGCGAGCGCATTGCCTCCACCAGGATCACGCCGGCGATCGCGACCGTGATTATCACGTCGAGCGGCGTGTTCACAAACCACAGCAGGCCCATGAGGTACGACCCGGCGTTAAAGGCAAAGTGCAGCAGAATCGTGTAGCGGAGCTTTCCGGTGGTCACGAGCACCCAGCCAAAGACCAGACCGGCGGCGCCGGCGTAGCAGCCCTGCACCCAGTTCATATGCATAAAGCCAAAGACCGCCGCCTGCAGCACAATCGCCGCGGCGATGCCTCGCTTGTCCGGCGCCGCCCAGGGCACCATGGCGCCGTCTTGCGCGTTCGCGCGGCGCCGGCGTTTCCAGAGCGGACGGCACTGCGGGTTAAACGCTCGGAGCGAAAACTCAAAAATGATACCGCGCACCAGCAGTTCCTCGCAAAACGGAGCGCCGAGCACCGTGGTCAGGACGGCCAGATAGCTCGTGTCGCCCATGCCCGTCTCCTCGACAAGCTCGCTGTAATCGGCCGCCGCCTCGGGCAACAGCGACAGCACGGCGTCGGTCACGTAGCCAACGACCACCTGCAGGGCAAGGCCGATCACGATAACGCAGGCGATGCGCCTCCATGCTTTGCCTGCTCCCCCGCCAAGCGGGCGCTCGCCCTGCCAGCGCACCATAAACGAGCGCGGCCACAGATAACGCCACCACAGCAGCGCCATCAAAAACGATACCGTCTGCGCGACGGCCTGAAGCAATTGAATGTCGAGGTCATCGATTGAAAAACCCATGAACACCGATGCGACGCCAAGGGCGGAGAACAAAACGACGCTCAGGGCTATATCGGCAGCGACGACGCCAAAACAGGCAAGCGCCCAAATCATCGCATTGAGCATGCCAACCTCCTCTCGACGGGTAGTCATATAAGAACGTCCCCAACGACTAGTCATTGGGGACGTTCTTCAACGACTAGTTGTTGGGGACAGTCTTTGCCGAAGGCCCCGTTGGGCGAGATGTCGAACGGAAAGGTGCCGCAACGATTGAACGCGGCGATAAACATGCGGATGGCGTTGGACGGCGTGGTGCCCACGAGCTGGGTTGCCGCCGCGAAGGCTGCCTTCTCCTCGGGCAAGACCTTCGCGACAACCGGGGTCATGTGTTCTGCCATGGCGCTTCCTTTTTGAAACGACGGTGGTGCGGATAGATGCGGGCCACGCGGCTGGGCGACGGGCTGTGAAGGCAACCCGATTGGCCCGCATCCGGAGTTTGTTTCTGCGGCGTTGGTATTACTTGGTATTCCTAAGTATTACCCCACAGATAGAATACCACACCCGACCCCATGGGGACGGAGGAAAACGGATCATTTTGTTGCTGAGTTAGTATTTAGAGCGTGATGATGTCCGAGATATCGAGGGCCTGAGCGTCGGAGGCGTCGTGTGTGGCGAACAGGAGTGTGCGGCCATCGAGGAGGTCGAGCACGACCTCGGCCGTCGCATCGCGCGCGGCGACATCCAGGCCGGTAAAGAGCTCGTCCAGAATCACCGCACCGCCCGGGCACAGCAGGGCGCGAGCGATTTCGACGCGTCGGCGCTGGCCGCCCGAAAGCTCGGCCGTACAAGCATGCACGTCGATTCCCGGCACCAGCAGGCGCAACAGGGCTGCGGCGCTCGAGGCATCCACGCGTGCATCGGCGCACACGAGCACGTTATCCAAGGCAGAAGCGTCCTCGACCAGACGCGCATCCTGGAACATCATGGAGCACGGTGCGCATTCCCCCGCCGCCAGGGCAAGCAGCGTTGTTTTGCCAGCACCCGAGGCGCCCATCACGCAAGCGCGCCCGCCCGCGGGCACGTTGAGCACCAGACCATCCAGCGCCGGCGCCCAGGGCGCGCGATCGCCCACGGCAAGCGCAAGCTCCGCCACGTCGGCAGCGCCCGCACGACCGTGCAAGCCGCGTCCATGCGACCGTACCGCCGCACGCCATGCCACGGGCCCCGAAGCCCGCAGCAGCCACACCAGCACACGCTCGCATGTCCACGATGCCGCCACGACCAACACGGTCCAAGCCAACAGGTCAGCTGTCTCGATGAGCAGCTTTGCCTGATAGATGCACTCGCCTACAGTACCCACCGCCATGCCGATCAGCTCCGCGGCCACGCCGGCCTTCCAGCTCATGCCAATCACTGCCTGCGCGCACGAAAGCACAAACGGTAGAACTTCGCGCCAGGTATGGGCGCAAAACAGGCGCCAACCCCGTACGCCATGCAGGCGAAACATCTGCTCCAGCGGTTTGTTCACTTGCGCCAAGCCCTCGACCAGCGAGAAATACACGCCCGGCAGCGCCATCAAAAAAACAGCGGCGATGCTCACGCGCGCCGATCCCAGCCAAATGAGCAGCAGGACTACCACGCAGGCGACCGGTGTCGCCTTTACAAACGACAGCGCCGGAGCCACCAGGCGCGCAAACGCCCGCGACCGTGACGAAATCCCGGCAAGCACGCCACCACACACCGCGGCAAGCGCCAGCCCGCCCAGTATCCGCGCGCCCGAGCCCGCCAAAATCGCCCAGGTACCGCCATCGCACACCAGGCGCAGCAGCGCCAAGGCAACCGCGCCCGGCCCCGGTAAAATCAACGGCTGCGCCACCAGCGCCGCCGCAAAGATCCACACGGCAAGCCAAAAGGCGGCGACGGCACCCACTGCCGCCACCGCCTTCGCACGCTCAGTCATTTGTCGAGCAAACGCACGCACGGGCTACTCCATGTAGTAGAAATCGTCAGCCGGGAGCTTACCGCCCACGGCGCTCGCGTCCGCATCGGCCAGCACCTGTAGGTACCCACCGAGCGCCGCCTTCATATCTTTCCCCGTCTGACACACGAGCATGCACCCGGGAATCGCCTTTTCGGCAATCGTGGCATTATCCACGATGCCCGCATCGACCACGGCCTGAGCCCAGTCCGCCGGCGCCGCATTTACGGCCTCAACGCTCGCCGCATGGCAGCTCAAGAACTCCGCCACGGCCTCGGGATGCTCCTCGGCAAATGCACGGCGCACCACGGTCACGCCCGTCAGCAAACGGGAGCCCGTGTCACCCGCGAGCTCGTCCCACGCGTCGGTCAGGCTCACCGGTACCGACAGACTGCCCTCGCTCTTGGCGATGGCAGCGGTCTTGAATGGCTCCGGCAGCACGCCCACGGCGGACGGGTCGGCAAGCAGGGCCGACAGCACCTCGGTGGGCTCGCTCTTAAACTCGAGCGTCACTTGACCGGTCAGGCCCGCGCGCTCCAGCAGGTAGTTCATGACGTACTCCGGCGTGGTGCCCTTGCCCGTCATGTAGACGGTACGACCCGCCAGATCGCCAAACGAGGCCACGCCTGCGTCGCCCGTCACAACGTTCAGCACGCCCAGCGTGTTGATGTCGATGACCTGCACCGCACCCTCGGTCTTGTTGTAGAGCACGCTCGCCAAGTTGGCCGGCACCAGGGCAATGTCGATATCGCCCTGAATGACCTTGGGCACAATCTCGTCGGCCGCGGCGCTGATCGCAAAGTCGAACTCATTGTCCGTCTCGCCATCGGCAGCCTGGTCCATAAACCGCACCAGACCGATCGACGTCGGTCCCTTGAGCGAGGCAACGCGCACCTCGACCGACTCAGCGGCAGCGCCACTCGCCGCAGACCCAGCAGCCGAACCCGCAGAAGACCTCGCCCCCGCAGCTCCGCCGCCACAGCCAACCAGCGCAAGCGACAACGCGCCCGCGGCAAGCGCCGAGGCAAATCCCCGGCGCGACATTTCAAAATCAAACGCGCGCATCGCTAGCACGTCCCCTCGTTAGGCATCGTCCATGCGTGATGGTCGGTATGCAGCAATCCCTCGGCCAGCGGCGACAGCGGCGCACCCAAGAACTCGCGATAGCACGCCTGGACATCGGGATTCTCGTGCGAGAAGCGAATCTTGGCGTTCGCATCGAGGCCCCACAGTACCTGGCCGCGCTCGGCTGCCAGCTCACAGCCGTCATGGATGGGCTGACCGCCGCCACCGACGCAGCCGCCCGGGCATGCCATAACCTCAACGAAGTCATAACTCACGCGGCCGTCGCGAATCGCGTCGAGCAGACGGGCAGCGTTTCCCAGCCCGTGTGCCACGGCGACGCGCACCTTGGTGCCATCGATATCGGCCACGGCCTCCTTCCAGCCATCGAGTCCGCGCACGTCGGTAAAGAAATCGGCATCCGGGTTCTTGCCCGTCACCAGGTAATATGCCGAGCGCACGGCGGCCTCCATCACGCCGCCCGTGGCGCCAAAAATCACGCCCGCGCCCGTGCCAAAGCCCAGCGGCGTATCGAGCGGCTCCTCGACCAGCGTGTCGACGCTCACGTGGCTCGCGCGGATCATGCGCACCATCTCGCGCACCGTCAGCGCAACGTCCACGTCGGGCGCGCCGCCCTCGCCCATCATGCTCGGCAGCGCACACTCGGCCTTCTTGGCCGTGCACGGCATCACGGACACCACGAACAGACGCTCGGGCTCCACGCCCAGCACCTTGGCGTAGTAGGTCTTGGCAATAGCGCCGAACATCTGCTGCGGCGACTTGGACGTGGACAGGCTGTCAACAAACTCCGGATAGCGCGCCTTCACAAAGCGCACCCAGCCCGGGCAGCAGCTCGTGAACATGGGCCAGCCGCGGCTGTCGCCCTCGCCCTTGGCGGCCTTACCCAGGCGCTCGAGCAGCTCGGAGCCCTCCTCCATAATGGTGAGGTCGGCCGAGAAATCAGTATCGAACACGTACTCAAAGCCCACACGGCGCAGTGCGCAGGCCAGGCGCTCGACGGTGGCCTCCTCGCGCGGAATGCCGAGCTCCTCGCCCCAAGCGCTACGCACGGCCGGCGCGATCTGCACCAGCACGATCCTGTCGGGATCGGCGAGAGCGTCGAACACGGTCTCGGTGTCGTCACGCTCGCGCAGCGCGCCCGTCGGGCAATGCGTGATGCACTGACCGCATGCGGCGCAATCGGTCTTGCCGATCGGCGCACGCCCGCGGGTGCCCACGGCGGTGTGCGTGGCGCGGTTGGTCAGGTCCCAAATCCCTAAGCCCTGCACGCTCTCGCACACCTTGATGCAGCGCATGCATTTGATGCACTTGTCGTTATCGCGGATGATGGGGAAATCGAAGTCCCAGCCCTCGCGCGCCAGGTGCTGCTCGTACGGCAGATAGAAGATACCCAGGTCGTTGGCGATGGTCTGCAAGTTGCAGTTGCCACTGCGCACGCAGCTCGTGCACTGCGAATCGTGCTGGGACAGCAGCAGCTGCACGTTGGTGCGACGGGCCTCGCGGGCCTTGGGACTGTTGGTGTGGACCACCATGCCGTCGAGCACATAGTTGTTGCAGGCGGCAACCAGCTGGTCGCAGCCTGCAACCTCGACCACGCACACGCGGCAACCGCCGATCTCGTTTAGATCGCGCAGGTAGCACAGGGTGGGAATCTGGATGCCAACGGACTTGGCCGCGTCCAGGATCGTGGTGTGCTCGGGCACCACGACTTCGCAGTTATCGATAATGAGCTTGACCATATTGTGCGCTCCGTTTTCGCTGTTGTCGCTGACGGTGGTTTTGTTGGGTTCTACCATTCCAGGTTCCTCCCTCCGCGGAACGCGCCAAAGCCAAAGTGGTCGCAACGCAGGCAGCGGCTTGCCTCCTGGCGTGCCTCCTGCTCGGTAAGGCCCTGCTCGACCAGATTCCAATCGTGGATGCGCTCGCCCGCCTCGCGCTCGCCCAGCTCGCAGCGGCCGCACTCGTGCTTACCCTTAAACTGCACGGTCGGCAGCTCAACGTCGAGCTTGATCTTGTGGTCAAAGCCCAGGTAGCGGTCGATATTTGCCGAAGCAACGCGGCCGGCGTTGATGGCACGGATGACCGTGGCGGGGCCGGTCTGGCAGTCGCCGCCGCTAAAGAGGCCATCGAAGTTGGGCACGGCGCCGTCCGAATCGGTGACGACGCGACCCCACTTGCAGGCGATACCCATGTCCTCAAACGGCTTGGAATCGATGTCCTGGCCAATGGCCACAAACACGCGCTCGCAGGGAATGACGCGCTCGGGCGTGGCGGCGGCACGCGGGGCCGGACGCCCACGACGGGGCTCGCCGATGATCTGCGGCTGCACGCGCAGGCCACTCACGCGACCTTCCTCGCCCGTCTCGATAGCGAGCGGGGCGGTCAACTCCAGCACCTCGCAGCCCTCGGCCTGGGCGCCGGCGATCTCGGCGTCCTGGGCCGTCATGTCGCAGATGCGACGGCGGTAGACGATACTCACCTTTTCGGCACCGCAACGCACGGCAGAGCGCGCCACGTCCATGGCCACATTGCCGCCGCCGATGACGCACACGCGTTGGCCGCTCAGGTCGGGCAGCTCGTCGTCGCCGATGGCGCGCAGCATCTTGACGGCCGACTCCACGCCGAGCGCCTCTTCGCCCGGAAGGCCGAGCTTCTTGTCGCTGTGGGCGCCAATGGCCAGGTAGACGGCATCGAACTCATCGCGCAGGCGGGCAAGTTCCTCGCCGTTCACGGCGTGGTCGAGTTCCACGTCGATGCCGGCGCTCAAGATCCAGTCGATCTCGGCCTGCAGGCGCTCACGCGGCAGACGATAGCTGGGAATGCCGTAGCGCAGCATGCCGCCCAGGTGGTGACGCTGCTCAAAAATCGTCACCTTGTGGCCCATCACGGCCAGATAATAGGCGCAAGAAAGGCCGGCCGGGCCGCCGCCGATCACGGCGACGCGCTTGCCGGTGTTGTCCACTACATGGGGCTTGTGGTCGTTGAGGTCGCTGTGCTCAACGGCAAAACGCTTGAGAGCGAGGATGTTCATGGGGTCGTCGACCATGCCGCGACGGCAGTGCATCTCGCAGGGGTGCTCGCATACCAGGCCGCAGACGAGCGGCAGCGGGTTGTTTTTGCGGATGACTTTGACGGCGTCGGCATAGCGGCCGGCCTCGACCAGCGAGATGTACCCAGGGATGTCGACATGCGCCGGGCAGCCCGAGACGCACGGGACGCGCGCCTCGCGGTCAAAGCCGCAGGAGTGCTCGCGAATGTGGTGCTCAAAATCGTCGCGGAAGCCACGGATAGCCGTGAGCGCCATGGCGCCGGCCTCGTAACCGATGGCGCAGTCGCTCGAAAGATAGATGGTGCGGGCAGTGCGCTCAATCAAGTTGAGCGTGGACTCGTCGGCGCGGCCCTCGAGCACATCGGCGAGCAGATCGCTCAGCGCGCTCAGGCCCACGCGGCAGGGCGTGCACTTGCCGCAGCTCTGCGTCGAACACAGGTTGACGAGCGCCGCCGTAAACTCAACGGGGCACGGGGCGAGCGAACTCACCGCCAGACGACGTCCAAGCGCATCGTGCAGGTCGTCCATGACGGCCTGAGCGTGGCTGCGTTCCATTACGTGCAGTCGAGCCATAAGATCCCCTCTCACATGGCAGCCCGGAGGCGAGGCCGGGCGAAGTTGCTACACGCACAACACTGACCTATAAAATTGTTTGGCAGCGACACGGTTCGGCAGGCGGTATGAAACGTCGTCCTTAGCGGTGAAAACGAACATTTCCGCAGATAAATGCCATATTTGATAAAACGCGTTACCAAATGACAATGCCCCGCCCACGCAATCACGTGGACGGGGCATTGCTCCAGATATGCGGTCAGCGACCCTGCGGCTTTTACTTAAGCTCGGGCCAGTAACCCTTGTTGGCCTCGATCATGTCGTCGAGGACTTCCTTGGCAACCTTCATCGAAGGCACGGTCTTGTTGAGCGTAAAGGCCTTGAGCGCCTTCTCGTATGAACCCTCGATCGTAGCCTCGACCACGAGCTTCTCGGAGTTCAGCTGCTGCATCATAAGGCCCTGCTGGAACAGCGGAATGTTGTCGCGGCTGATGACCTCGGGGCCGTTCTTGCCAATGTAAGCAGGCAGCTCGACCATGGCGTCGTAGGGCATGTTGGGGATAGCGCCCTTGTTCTCGCAAATGACCAGGAAGCGCTGCTTGGTGTCGTTCTTCAGAGCGATGGCCAGGTCGGCAATCCAGTCGCCGTGGCTGCCCGCATAGAACGTGCTCTCGTCGATCTCGCCCGTCTTCTCGTAGTGATCGATACCATCAAAGAGGTTCTTCTCACGCGTCTCCTCAACCTCGTTAGCACGGGTGCGCTCGGGGTTGGAATGCTCGACGAACTCCTTCTGCTGCAAGTAGTAGTTCAGGTACGTGTTGGGCAGGTACTCCGGGAAGCACTCCATGATCTCGTACTCGCCCTTCCAGACGTAGTACCAGCTGCCCTTGGTGTGGCGGTTCTGCTCGGGGTGCTCGTCGGTGGCCTCCTCGGGATTCTTGGACATCAGCGAGCTCATACCCTTGAGGTACGAATCAGGCAGCAGAATCTCATGCTCCTTGATGTACTCGCGCAGCTGCGGGAGCACCTCCTCGCCCTTGTGGCGGATCGAAGTGAACCAGCCAAAGTGGTTGAGGCCAAAGTAATCGTACTCGACATCCTTCTTGTCGATATCGAGCGCGGCGCAAACCACGTCGATGATCGCGATCGGCATGTCGCAGATGTTGATGATGCGAGCGTTGGGACGCAGCACACGGCAGCCCTCGGAGACGATGGCAGCAGGGTTGGAGTAGTTGAGAATCCAGTAATCCTTCTTGGCGTACTTCTCAACGTCATCGATCAGCTCGACCATGGGGAAGATGGTGCGCATGCCGTAGGCAAGGCCGCCGCAACCGCAAGTCTCCTGGCCCACGCAGCCGTGACGCAGCGGAATCTTCTCGTCCTGCTCGCGCATGGCGTAGCCGCCCACGCGCATCTGGGCAAACACGAAGCTCGCGTCGGTAAAAGCCGTCTTTTTGTCGGTGGTCACCGTGAGCTTGATGTCCAGGCCGAGGTCCTCGTGCAAAATCCAGTCCACGAGCACGCCGACCTTGCGCTGGCGCTCCTCGTTGATGTCGTACAGACGAATCTCGTCAACGTCGAGCTCGTCCTTGCGCAGGGCGATGGACTTGACGATGCCGGGGGTAAAGGTGGATCCGCCACCACACAGAGTAATGATCATTGTTTACTGCTCCTTCTCAATTGCGTTTTCGACCTTGTCGCGCATCTCGGCGACCTTCATGCCAAAGATGATCTGGATATTATTGCCGTTGCGGTTGATGCCGCTGTTGGGCACGTGGTTGATGAGGTCCTCATTGATGAGGTCCGGGTTCTTAACGTTCACGCGGAGACGCGTAAAGCAGTTCTCGAGCTCCTCGATGTTGTCCTTGCCGCCAAGACCTGCGACCAGGTCGGCAATACCTGCATCGACGCCCTCTGCGGGAGCCGCGGCAACGGCGCCCTGCTTCACTGCGACAGACGCGGCGGCCTCGCCCTCGGCAACGGACTCGGCGAGCTCGGACTCCTCCTCGCGGCCAGGCGTGTGGAGGTTGAGCTTCTTGATAAGGAAGGTGAAGAGGAAGAAGTACAGCGCGGCGTTGACGACTCCAAGCACCAGCATAACCGGCAAGTTGGTCTTATCGACGCCCAGGACCAGGTTGGAGACCACGATGTTGATGATGCCGCCTGCAGTCGAAGCGGGCACGGAGAGGACCTTGAGCAGGACCAGGAAGATGCCGGAAAGAACCGAGTGAACGACAAAGAGCACGGGAGCGGCAAAGACAAAGAGGAAGTCCATGGGCTCGGTCACGCAGGAGAGCACGGCGGTGATGATCAGCGGGATGATAACGGCCTTGGTCTTATCCTTGTTCCCCTTGTAGGCGGTGACGATAAAGGCGAGGCCGATGCCGATGTAGGGCCACAGATTGTTGAAGGTGTAGCTGTTGAAGTAGGTGCTATCGGAGAAGGGCTGACCCGTCATTGCCATCTCGGCAACACGGATGGGATAGGCGCCGGCGATAACCTGACCACCCAGCGTAAGGGTGCCACCCACATCGGAGAACTGGAACGGGGTGTAGATGAGGTGGTGCAGACCGGTGGGAACGAGCAGCTTGTTGAGCATGCCGTAGATAAACAGACCGATGTTGCCCGACTCCTTAATGATGCCGGCAACGGAGGAGATGGCACCCTGAACCGGAGGCCAAACGATGCAGAAGCCAGCGCCCATGATCCAGGAGATGATGATCATGATCAGGAACGGAAAGCGAACGCCCGAGAACATCGAAAGGGCAATGGGGAACTGCTTGTTCGAGTACTTGTTGAACACGGCGCCGGTGATGCAACCGAGAATGATGCCGCCGAACACGCCGGTATCGAGCACCTGGATGCCCATAACGGTGGCCTGGCCGGTTCCGGTAAGGCCGAGCATGCCGCTCGCATCGGCAAGAGAGCCGGTGGCGTTGAGCACGATGTTGTTAGCCTGCAGGAACAGGAAGAACGACATCAGGGCGATCAGCGAAGCATGGCCCTTGTTCTTCTTTGCCATGGCGCCGGCGATGCCCACGCAGAACAGAATCGAGAGGTTGTTGATGATAAACATCAGCGACTGGTAGACAACGGCGCCCACAAGCTGGAACGGACCGGAGCCCAGTACGGGGACCAAAGCGCAAATGGTCTTGTTGGTCAGAATGATGCCCACAATGAGCAGGATGCCGGCAACCGAGAGATACATCATCGGCTGGACGATCGACTTCGCGAACACCTCCAACGGCGCTTTGAAATTGAACTTCTTTTTTGCGGTCATAGCGGTACTCCCCTTCCTTTTCCGCAAATTAAGACAGATGTGCCCTGGACAAGACCGTGAGCCTTGCCTTATATCAATCGATGTGTGGGCACGTTATGCCTAGAGACCAGGTTCTCCAAGCAGGTTAACAATGTGATATGCGAGATAGCTCTTCTCGGCATCGGTAACGACAACGTTATAGGTAGACGACAAGTGGGCGGCTATGGCGTCCGCGCACGAGAATGCGCACGGATACGCCGTTTCATCGATTCGGAACAGCGCGTCGCCATTGATTTGCCCGGCCGTGGGGTCAAGCGCCCGCTGTGCGAAAAACTGCAGGTGGCGGACGAAACGCTCATAGGGCAACGAGGTGTCATCGAGGGTCGTAGCATAGCGCTCGGAAACAATCGCGAGCACGTCGCGAACAAGCTGGACCGAAACAATCAAACGGTCGGAGCGTTGCGGCATGGTGGCGTTGACGATATGCAAGGTAATGAAACCCTGCTCTTCTTCGCTCATCTGGATGCCCATATACTCCTTGATAATCTGCAGCGCACGGCCCGCAAGTGCATACTCCTTGCGATAGAACTGCTGGATCTCGAGCAGCAACGGATTCTCACAGGAGACGCCCTTGCGCTCGCGCTCCAAAGCAAGGCTGATATGGTCTGCGAGAGCGATGAGGATCTTGTCGTTAATGTCAACATTGAGCTCTCGACGAAGCATCTGAACGATATCCTCGGAAATCACGAGGTTGACGGTGGGGATGGACTCCAAAAGATGTGCCAAGCGGTCAATCGTGCGCGAATCCTGAGAAGTTCCCTCCTGCAACGCGTAGGTCTTTTCGACTGACGCCTCGTCGATGGCATCGCCGGCATGACGGCCAAAGCAGAGGCCTCGACCGATGACGATGAGCTCGGAGCCATCGTCCGAAGTGACCATTGCGACGTTGTTGTTAAAAACTCGCTTGATAACCACGGTACCCACCACAAGAATTTACTCGGAAAGCCAGACGACAGGCTCTTTAACAGCAACAGGGCCGGAAGCATGCTCACGAAGAGTCGAGTTCTCCGAGCGCTCGCACACGATAACGAAGACCGTGGGATCGAAGCCGGCGGCGCGGACCGCGTCGAAATCGACCTCGACGAGGGGCTGGCCCGCATCGACATGGTCGCCCTGGGCAACGAGCGCATGGAAGCCCTTGCCCTCAAGCTTAACAGTGTCGATTCCGATATGCAGCATCACCTGAGCGGAGCTGTCATCGGACATAATACCCAGCGCGTGCTCAGTCGGAAACAGCGCCGCAACGGTACCGGAAACAGGAGCGCGCACCGTTCCCTCTTGGGGAACCACGGCAACGCCATCGCCCACTGCGCGGCTGCTAAAAGCGGGGTCCTTGGTATTTTCTAGATGAACAAGCTCGCCGGAAACAGGGGCGAGGATTTCGAACTCGGAAGCCGCAGTCGTCTGCTTATCCGAGCCACCCATAAGGCGAGAAAAGAAACCCATGGTGGCATGTCCCTTCATAAATATAGCCCAACCAAAATCAATCGAATGCGCCCCTTGAGACGCACGCGATCAAAGACTTTGGTTAGGCCCACGTCCAAGGGACTCGGTAACCTTCCGCATTTCTTTTCACTGAGGTTATTGTAGACAAGCCCAAAGCCGGAACAATCATTATGACCGGCGAACGGTATTTTTTCTCCGATAAACGGTATTTTAGCGATACTTGGGGACACTCCTTGTTTGGTGCATTGGGGACAGGTTACTTTGCACCAAAAAGGGCTCCGAGCAAAAACATGCCCGGAGCCCTCTGGTCGTCTCGCCTTACAGCGCGACACGTATGTTACTTGCGCTTGCCGCCGCCGTCGCCGGGACGACGGGAGCTGCCACCGCGCTTGCCGCCACGGCTGTTGCCGTAGCTTCCGCGATTATCGCGACCGCCGGCACGGCCGCCACGGGAGCCGGCCTGATTGCCGCCACGCCCGCCGCGATAGCCGCCGCGGCGCTCCTCGCGGGTATCGTCGTAGTTACGCCAGTCATCGCGACGATCGCGGCTGGCACGCGGGTCGCGACGATCGCGCGACTCATTCGAACGACCGGCGCCGTTGCGGCCACCGTTGCCACGAGCGCCCTCGCGACGCTCACCACTACGGCCGCCCTCGCGACCCCCGCGCTCGTCAAAGCGCTTGCCGCCGCGGGACTCGCCGCCGCGGGTACCACGCTCGTCACGCGAACCACGGCCTTCGCCGCCACGGCGCTCATCGCGCCCGCCGCGCTCGCCATCGCGACCGGAGCGACGACGGTCACCCGAACCGCGCTTGCCGCCGCGCGAACCACGGCCCCCGTCCTCGCGCTCAACACGACGACGACCGCCGCGGTCCTCGTCCTCGCGGCGACGGCGATGCGCCTCGCCCTGGAACTGCTTGGCACGGCGCTCGGCACGATTGCCGCGCGGGGCCTGCTCGACGGCAGTAGCACCGCCCCGCTCCTCGGCAGCCACCTCGCGGGCCACGCTCTCCACAGCCTCGTCCACGCGAGCCTGAACGCCCTCGCGCACGCGGGTCTTGCCGCCGCGCTTGGGACGGCTCGGACGCTCGCCGTCGCCGCGACGCTCGCCGCGACCGCGGTTGGAACGACCGGCCACATCGCCGTAGTCATCGCCATTGCGCTTGCCGTCGCGACGTGCCTGCTCAAGCTTCTTCTTGCTCTTGGACTTGCCGCGCTTGGTCTTCTTCTTCACCTTAAAGGCCGCAGGGTCGCGCTCGGGGTCAACCGTGGGCGGGTTGGGACCCACATGCAGGTCGCCGGCCTCGTAGATGTCGGCCGTCTTGTCCATGAGCTTCTCGATCTCGTAGAACTCGTCCACGTCCTGCTCGGTCACAAACGTGATGGCCCAGCCTAGCTCGCCGGCGCGTCCCGTACGACCAATACGGTGGATGTAGTCGGTCGGCTCGGCCGGCACGTCAAAGTTCACGACGTAGCGCACGTCGCTAATGTCGATGCCGCGGGCGAGCACGTCGGTTGCCACCAGCACGTCGACGGTACCGTCGCGGAAGGCCGAAAGGGCACGCTCGCGCTTGGCCTGGCTGCGGTTGCCGTGAATCGCGGCGGCCTTGATGCCCTTGCGCTCAAGACGACGGCAACAGCTGTCGGCGCGGTGCCTGGTGCGCATAAAGACGATCGTGCGCTCCGGGCCTTCCTTTTTGAGGAACTCGGGCAGCAGGTTGTTCTTGGCCTCGATGGACACCGGGAACACAAACTGATCGACGGTGTCGGCGGTCGACGTGGCGGGCGCGATCTCCACGCGGGCCGGGTCGCTCACCAGATCGGTGATCTCGCCCACGGCCTCCTCGTCGAGAGTCGCCGAGAACAGCAGCGTCTGACGCTCGGCTGGCGTCTCGCGCACAATGCGGCGAACGGCGGGCAAAAAGCCCATGTCGAGCATGCGATCGGCCTCGTCGAGCACCAGGACCTTGACCTCGTCCAGGTGGCAAGCACCCTGCTCGATCAGATCGACCAGACGACCCGGCGTGGCGACCAAGATGTCGCAGCCGTACTTGAGCGCCGCGGTCTGTGGCTTGTAGCTCACGCCGCCCACGACGGTCACGGCGACATGGCCGGTGACGTCGGCAATCTTGCTGGCGACCTCGTCGATCTGCTGGGCAAGCTCACGCGTGGGGGTGATGACGAGCATCACAGGGCCACGGCCGTTGCCCTCGGGCTTTTTAGCACCGCGACGACGGTTGCGGCCGCCACGCTCGCGCACGGGCTTGGGCGGAGCAATGTGCTCCAGATTGTTCATGGTCGGCAGCAAAAAGGCGGCCGTCTTGCCGGTGCCGGTCTGAGCGGCGGCAAGCAGGTCGCGGCCCTCGAGCACCACGGGGATCGAGCCAGCCTGGACAGGCGTCGGCGCCGTGTAGCCCAGGTTCTCGATAGCACGAAGCATCTCGTCCGAAAGTCCCAGCTCGTCAAAGGCGGGCAGGCTCTCGGTAGCGGACTCGACGGCCTGGGCAGCATTTGCCTCGTCGGCGGCATCGAAGGCAGCCTGGGTCATGGCCTCGCGGGTCTCGTCCAGAATCTCGGCGTCCGTGACGTCGGATACAGAATTACGCATATGTTGTTGTTCCTTATCTGCACGCGCAATGGGCACGGCATGCGGCCGTGCGGGCGTGCTTGGTAGTGCGCTAATACATACAAAAACAGGTGCGCACAGAGAGGACGTTGCTCAGCACGCTGGCGATCGCTTTGGCAGCCCTATCACGCGCCGTCCAGACGCAGCAGCTCTAAGCGATGGAGCAGATTCGCCGCCGGTTAGTATACCCGTGCTTCGCATGCCCCCACGTAAACCACAGATGACGAGGCGGACGGAGTGGGCCTGGTCCGATTGTCTCAATCTGTAACAGTTACGGGGCAAAACCGGTCCTTACTGTTACAGATCGAGACGTTCAGTCAGCCCCTTGGCTAACATCTAGATCTGTAACATCTACAGGCCGAATCTTCCTCTACGTGTTACAGATCGAGACAAACCCCAGCCCCGCGAAACAACATCTCAATCTGTAACAGTAAGGGGTCAAAAACCTCTCTTGATGTTACAGGTCAAGACATTTGAGTTGGCCGCGGGCGGTCTGTCTCGATCTGTAACAGTTAGAGGTCATTTTCCCTGCCAGATGTTACAGATTGAGACATTGAGTTTCCTGCCAACTGTTTGTCTTGATCTGTAACAAATACTCGGTAAAACGGGGTCTAGTTGTTACAGATCGAGACGTTAGTTTTCGGCCGATTTCTATGTCTCGATCTGTAACAGTTAGAGGTCATTTTCCCTGCTAGATGTTGCAGATTGAGATGATTGGTTGGGGCGGGCCATCGGCCAACCAACTACCCTCATCTGTAATGAAAAGTCATACATTCCAACTATTACTGGACACCCCCAGGGGGTATGGGTGTATAGTATCGGTTGGTTAACATTTCCGACACTACGTCACAGAAAGGAGAAGCCATGGCTCAAGATAAATTCGATGTGGACGGCATGACGTGCGCCGCATGCCAAGCGCACGTGGACCGTGCCGTGAGCAAACTCGACGGCGTCCAAAGCGTCGCGGTCAACCTGCTCGCCGGTTCCATGATGGTCGACTACGACCCCGCGCAGGTCTCCCCCGACGACATCTGCACCGCCGTCGACCGCGCAGGGTACTCGGCCTCGCCCGTCGACGCGGGCGACGCCGGCCCAAGCGGCAGCGCACAAGCCAGGACCGGCGCCGCCCATATGGAGTCGCCGACCAAAAAGCTGGAGGCCGCCGCCTCCGCCATGCGCACCCGCCTCATCGTCTCGATCGTATTCCTCATCCCACTGTTCTACATAGGCATGGGGCACATGCTTGGCTGGCCGCTACCCGGCATTTTCACCGACCACACCCACAGCATGACGCTCGCGCTCGCCGAGCTCGTCCTGCTCATTCCCATCGTCTACGTCAACGACGCATACTTTATCAACGGGTTTAAATCGCTTGCGCACGGCGCGCCTACCATGGACGCCCTCATCGCCGTCGGCGCCACCGCGTCCATCGCCTGGTCGCTCTATGCCATGTTCATCATGGCCGACCAGCTGGCCGCCGGGCAAATCCACGAGGCCATGATGACGGGCATGGACAACCTGTATTTTGAGAGCGCCGGTACCATCCTGTCGCTCGTCACCGTGGGCAAATACCTCGAGACGCGCAGCAAGTCCAAGACCGGCGGCGCTATCGAGGCGCTCATCGACCTAGCACCCAAGACCGCGACCGTCGTTGCCGATGACGGCACCGAAACCACCGTCGACGTCGACAGTATCCTTCCCGGCCAGGTCCTGCGCGTGCGCCCCGGCGAGTCCATCCCCGTCGATGGCGTGGTGCTCGAGGGCAGCTCGGCCGTGGACGAGAGCGCGCTCACCGGCGAGTCCATCCCCGTGGAGAAGACCGCCGGCGACACTGTCAACGCGGCCACGGTCAACCGCACGGGCTCGTTTACCTTCCGCGCCACGCGTGTGGGCGCCGACACGTCGCTCGCTAAAATCATCAAGCTCGTCGAGGACGCCAACGCCACCAAGGCGCCCATCGCCCGCATGGCCGATAAGGTCGCTGGCGTATTTGTGCCCGTGGTGTTTGTGATCTCGGCCGTGACCTTTGCGGTGTGGATGGCACTGACTGGCAGCGTGAACGAAGCGCTCACCTCCGCCGTGGCCGTGCTGGTGATCAGCTGTCCGTGTGCACTGGGCCTGGCCACGCCCGTCGCCATTATGGTGGGCACCGGCAAGGGCGCCGAAATGGGCATTCTGTTCAAGAGCGCCGAGGCGCTGGAGAACCTGCGCAGCGTGGGCACCGTGGTGCTCGATAAGACGGGCACGGTCACCCGCGGCAAGCCTGCCGTGACCGATATCGTGGTAGCCACGCGCGCTGACGGCTCGTCCGCCATGAGCGAAAAGGCGCTGCTCAAGCTGGCCGCCGCGCTGGAGCGCTCAAGCGAGCACCCGCTGGCCGAGGCGATTATGGCCGAGTGCGAGACACGCGGAATCGTCGCGCGCATGGTCGAGGACTTTGCTGCCGTGCCCGGTCGTGGCGTTACGGCGCACGAAGGGCGAAACGCCATTGCCGCTGGTAACGTGCGCCTGATGAACGAGTTGGGCGTTACCGTGCCCGCGGGTCTTGCCGAGCAATTTGCCGCCGAAGGCAAGACGCCGCTGTTCTTTGCCAAGAACGGCGAGCTTGCCGGCACCATTGCCGTGGCTGACAAGGTCAAGGAGACAAGCGCCGCAGCCATTTCCGCGCTGCGCTCACTCGGCGTCGACGTGCGCATGCTCACCGGCGACAACCGCGTCACTGCCGAAGCAATCGCCCGCCGCGTGGGGCTGAGCAGCGAACAGGTCATCGCCGACGTCCTTCCCGCCGACAAAGAGCGCCATGTGCGCGAGTTGCAGGACGCAGGCGGCATGGTGGCCATGGTGGGCGACGGCATCAACGACTCTCCCGCCCTGGCGCGCGCCGACGTGGGCCTTGCCATCGGCACCGGTGCCGACATCGCCAAGGAAGGCGCCGACGTGGTGCTCATGCGCAGCGACCTTATGGATGTTGCGCGTGCCATCGAGCTTTCGCGCGCCACGATCCGCAACATCAAGCAGGACCTGTTCTGGGCGCTGTTCTACAACGGCATCGGCATCCCACTCGCCGCAGGCGTGTTCTTCCCCCTCACCGGCTGGCAACTCTCGCCGATGTTTGGTGCCGCCGCGATGAGCCTGTCGAGCGTCTGCGTCGTGACCAACGCTTTGCGCCTGCGAACCTTTAAGCCCAAAGTGGCAAAATAGGCTCACCATTACGTCCATTTATAACGGGTTTTCCAGGTGCCCGAGATTGACCTGAAAGAGGAGCGACGCGTACTTTGGTACGCGAGCGACGGCTTGAAGGTCAAGGTCGGGTGCCTGGGAAAGCCGACACAACAGAGAGGAATACCCATGCGTTACACAATCAAGACTTCCGGCCTCATGTGCGGCCACTGCGACGCCACCGTCGAGACGGCGTTGCTCAACGTTGCCGGCGTGACCGACGCCGACGCCGACCACGAGACCCAGACCGTCCAGGTTGAGTGCGCCGACACCGTGACCGCCGAGCAGCTCGCTGCCGCCGTCGAGGGCGCCGGCGAGAAGTTCCACGCCCTGTCCGTAACCGCCGCGTAACGACTCACGCGCGCCCCGACCAGAAACGAGGACCCGCCATGATGGCAGACCACAAATCGGTGACCCGCATGCTCAAGACGGCACGCGGCCAGATCGACGGAATCTTGCGGATGGTCGATGAGGACCGTTACTGCGTCGATATTTCCACGCAGCTCATGGCCACACAGGCGCTCATTGCGCGCATCAACGCCGACGTGCTCAAGGCGCATATCGAGGGCTGTGTGACTTCGGCAATCGAATCGGGCGACGAAGACCTCAAAGCCGCCAAGCTCGCCGAGATCGAACGCGTCGTCGACAAGCTCTCCAAATAATTGGGGACATTGAGGGCAGACTTCTTTGCACCATCTTGGTGTATCGGGGATAGGTATGTTTGCACCACCTTGGTGTAGATTAACCTGTCCCCCTTGCTCTAAATCGGGTATAAAGACGTGCGGTATATCGAACGAAAGGCAATTCGCATGAATGACTTTATGAAGGGCCGCAACGGCGCCGACGAGCTCACCATCGTGATGGGCTTTACCGGCATCGTCATCGCAATGATCGGATCGCTCGCTCGCATCCAGTGGCTCAGCTGGATCGCCATCGCCGTCATCGTGATCGGCGTGCTGCGCGGCCTGTCCAAGAACATCGACGCGCGTCGCAAGGAGAACGCGGCCTTTGTCGCCGCGACCGCGAACGTCCCTGGCTTGGGCAAATTCGTCGCCAGCTTGGGCGGCGGCGCTGCGGCGGCCAACGCTTCGCGCACAGCCGGAACGAGCAAGGAAGACTTTGAGCGCGCCAAGCGCACGGCCAAGAAGATGTGGAAGGGCCGCAAAACCACGGCATACCTCAAGTGCCCCAACTGCGGCCAGATGCTCTCTGTTCCCAAGGGCAAAGGCAAGATCCGCGTCACCTGCCCCAAGTGCCACGCCAAGATGGAAACCCGCTCCTAGCGCCCGCACGCGGGACAAATTAATCAGGTTTGTTTGTCCCAAATCTTAAGTATTTGTTCGATAAAAAAGCCGAGGCCTCGTGTTGAGACCTCGGCTTTTTGCATGCGGTAATGGAGTTGTCCCTTTGTCACATCTACGCCACGCCGTCGCGGGCAAGCTCCTCAGCCAGCGCTGCGGCAGGCATGGCCATAATCGCGTCGAGCTCGGCATCCACCTCGGGGATGCGCTTCACCTTCAGCTTGCGCACCAGATTGCCGCGGCACATTACGTGTACCGGCTCACGCAGGGCACACAGATCATCGAGCGGATTCTTGCGCGTCACCAGGATATCGGCGGCCTTGCCGCACTCGATCGTACCGGTCTCGCCGCCCAGCCCCAGGAGCTCGGCATTGACCTGCGTGGCCGTATGCAGCGCAAAGGCGTTGCTCACGCCCACGTACTTGGCAAAATAGGCCACCTCGCGCCACATGTCGTACTGCGTCACGAACGGGCAGCTTGAGTCCGTGCCCAAGCCCACCTTAACGCCGGCATTCAGCGCCGCACGAGCACTCTCGATAATGCCCGAGCACACGATGTCGCCGTTCTTCTTTTGCGTATCGGTCGAATGGGTCTTTTCCGGGTCGAGCAATACAAACGGTAGCGCCGGGCTGATCGTGCAGGTAACGCTGGGCGCACGTCCCTCGAGCTGCGTGCCCGCGGCGCCACGGTACAGCTCCAGGATCTCGGGCGTCATCGGGGCACCGTGCTCGATCGTATCGACGCCGGCCTCAAGCGCGGCCTTCACGCCATCGGTACTCTCGACATGGGCCATAACCGGCAGGCCCACCTCGTGCGCCGCCTTGCACGCCGCCGCGGCGACATCGAGCGGCATGCGCAGCACACCCGGCTCGCCCACCTCGGTCGCATCGAACACACCGCCCGTTACGAACAGCTTAATGACGTCGGCGCCGCGCGCATACAGGTCTCGCACCTGCTCGGCTGCCTCGACGGGGCTGTTGGCCACCTGGGCGAACAAGCCCGCGCCATGGCCGCCCGGCACCGTGACGCCCGTTCCCGGCGCTACCAGGCGCGGACCCTGATACTTGCCGGCGTCGATAGCGTCGCGCACGGCAATGTCGGCAAACAGCGGGTCGCCCGCGCCGCGCACTGTGGTCACGCCGCTTGCCAGCTGCTGCTGGGCACTGCCCTTGAGGATGCGGCGGACGATGGCACGGCCCACGGGATTATCGAGTTTCTTCATCAGCGCTCCCGCATCGCCGGCCGAGACAGGCTTGCCCGAGCCGCACAGGTGCACGTGCATATTGATGAGACCGGGCATGAGATACGCACCACCCAGGTCGATAACCTCGGCACCTGCAGGCGCCTGCGCCACAGCACTCGGCCCCATCCAGGTGATGACGCCGCGCTCAACAGTCACGGCCATATCGGGTTGCGGCTCCATATGCTCCGAACCATCCAGAATGGTCGCATTGATAAACAACGTGGAACGATCGGCAGATGCCATATCGAGCTCCTCCCTCACGATTAACTTGAACATTTGTCCATTATCACCCAGTGCGGCAGGGTTGCTGCGGACATATCGGTTAACGGAGAAAGGATGAGACACGGAGAACGGAATGCATTGCAGTCCCATCCCAGCGACATCCGGGAAATGTCTAGATCTGTAACAGGTAGACCGAGTTTTAGCAGCCAGATGTTACAGATCGAGATCTTTCGGCACCGCGTCCAACCTTTGTCTCGATCTGTAACAGTTAGAGCGGTTTTTGGCCGTTAGATGTTACAGATTAAGATATTCTCCAGCCCTGTCGTCAAACGTCTAAATCTGTAACAGTTAGACAGGTTTTCGGCCTCTAGATGTTACAGATTGAGATCTTTTAGCGGCAGCCAACCTTCTGTCTCGATCTGTAACAGCTACGAGGCCAAACGGCCCCTTGTTGTTACAGATCGAGACAAACTCGGCAGGAACAACCACATTCGCGTCAGTTGCACCCCTTAGCACCCATACCACTGACGCTTCCATCCCTCAGCCAAATCGGCCCGCTGCGAAATACCCGCCAGCCTCATCTTTTCAGCCAGCTTCCCCGGATTCTTGAGCTCATCAAACGTAAACCTCAGTACTTTATGTCCGAGCATCGTCAGATGGGACTCTCGCTGACGTTCTGCCACGAATGGGTCGACCGACTCCCGATCCCCACCATCCTGCAGGGTATACTTTCCCTTCCCGTCGAGCTCGCCGATGACACATGTCCCGTCCTCGAGCCTCCAGAAATAATCAACCCGAAACACCTGGCTCGAATCGAGCGGATCGCGAAACTCCACCTGCAACTCCGGAACCGGAAAACCGTATGCAATAAAGAACGCTCGGAACCGTGACTCGCCGCCGTTTTCGGACAGCCCGTCCGCATACGACGCGATCACCTGCGCCCTGCGATACCCGCGCCTGCCCTCGCAATCGGCGCGGAGGCGCTCGCACAAATCCCCACGTGATACACCTTTCGCCCTCAGTGCAGAATCGGCAATCGCCAACCCGTAGGAGAACGGCGCACGCAGCAAGCAATCCTCCACCGTGCGCCAAAACGACGTCACCCGCACGCCGTCGACTTGTTCAAGTGCGCCCGCCGCTTGCGGACGCAACAGCCGACATCCTGCGCTCAGCGGCACCGAGCAACCTGTCTTAACAAGATATCGTGGCCCAAGCAGATCATTCGGCACCTCCAAGCCCCACAAAAGTGCCGCGTCATAACCCCAAAACGCCCAATCGGGATGAAACTCCGCAAGCCCTTTGATGGTACGCAGCGTTCGCTCCGCCGGCGTCAGTACACCCCAATCATGTTGAAAGCAGAACAGGTACGGCTCGGGCTCCACAATATCATCGGTTCCCACATGACGCCGCAGCCACATGAGCTCAGCATTGTCGTGCGTCGCAAACAGCACGCCTTGTTCAGCCGCCTCCGTGAGCCTGGCAAGTATCCTATTCCGCGCCAAGGTGTTACGTGTTGCATGCCTGTATTTGAAAACGGTATTAGGCACTTCCATCACCACCACGTCAGACAAATGGACCATCGTCACCGTTGTCTCCGTTGACAAATGTCTTGATCTGTAACAGGAGGACCGATTTTTGGCCGCTAGATGTTACAGATTGAGACATTCCCCCAACCAGGTGCCAAACGTCTCGATCTGTAACAGTTAGACGTTCTCCAGGCCCCTAAACGTTACAGATTTAGACAAATCAGCAGCGCCCAAGCATTCGTCTTGATCTGTAACAGGTAGACCGGTTTTTTGTCCCTAAACGTTACAGATCGAGACATAAAGACAGAAGGCAAGGCAGGACAACGCCAGGTCCATCCCCTACTCCCATTCCTGTTCGTAGATGTTGAGCGACTTCACGTACCGCCCCCGGGCGCCCATGATGTCGCGGACCAGACGCAAGAAGAAGCTGATGCACGAGGTGTCAAAGCCGTCCTGCAGATCCTCGGGATGCGCCGCACCCGGCCCGTCGACCGCCGTGTCGTTCAGGCGCGCGATGTCATATAAGTAGAGCTGTCCCGCTGTAAGCCAGACATCGTCGACACAGGCGAGGCGCACCGCAATCGCGCCGTCGTTCCAATGCTCCTTTTGCACGATATGCGGGTCGTAGACATCAAAGCGATGATCGGTGCGTGTGTCCTTCAGCGCGACCATGCCGGACGCAGGATCCTTGTCCAAAATGCCAAAGCGAGAGAAGTACTGCGTGCCGCGCACCTGCTTAAGTCGCCCAAGCGAGGCAGGAGAAATTGACGCTGGCGGCTCATCCACATATAGCTCGAGCAGCGTCTTGCCATGGCGATAGGGGCGCTCAAACAGCAGCCAATCGGTAAACGCCATGTTGTAGGCCATGATTTCGTTTTGAGAAGGTTCCTCGCAATAGCTGAGCCACGGATCGACGATAATCTCGAACTGCTCGCGCGCCGGCTCCAGAAACTGAAACTTCCGCAGCATCCAAAAATGGGCCATGTCGGCAATATCGTTGCCGACGGCTTCAGCCAGCTCTGCTCGGTCAAAAACTTGGTCAGTCATGGCATCCTCCTCAAACTGATGGACCTCAATTTGAGCTTACGAGGAGGGTGGGCAGCCACTGTCGGCACGGGTAAAATAGGCCTCCGGCTGCAAACCAGATGCTAACCAAACACTTGGCGGGACACTTGACCGAATATGCGCGCCGCAAAGAAACGGCAGGTAGACATAGACAGCCGACCCGCCATTTTAAGCCAAACGCCCGCTGCCACCACAGAAACAACAGGTGGCCACAGCCCAAGAAGTCGGCAAATGAGCACCCACACGTCGACAAACGAGCAAATCGCTCGCAAAGAGTGTCCCCAACGACTAGACAAAAAATGACTAGTCATTGGGGACGTTCTTAAATGACTACTTTACAGCTCCAGCGCGTCGGCGACTTCAGCAGCGCAGGCCAGGGCGTCGGCCATAGCGTTCACCACGAGCGAGCTGCCGTTGCGAGCGTCGCCGGCAACATACACCGGCGCGGCATCCGCGGCGACGCCGTCGACACGCGCCGCAAGATGCGAGCCCTCGGCAGCCATCACCGGCAGCGGACGACCAGCGGTGGCAACAGACACGCCAACGGCGTCGAACACACCGTGCTCCGGGCCCGTAAAGCCGCAGGCGATGAGCACCAGCTGCGCCGGCACCTCGTGCTCGGAGCCCGCGATGCGCTCGGGCTTGCCAGCCGACCAATCCAGATCGACCACGCGCAGACCCACAGCCGCACCCTTCTTGTCCAGCAGCACCTCAAGCGTATCCACGCCCCAGGCACGTATCTCGCCACCCATTGCAGCGATAGCCTCCTGCTGGCCGTAGTCGGTCTTCTTCACGTTGGGCCACTGCGGCCAGGGGTTGCTCGCCGCGCGCGCATCAGGCGCCGCCGGCAAGAACTCAAACTGGCGCACGCTGCGCGCGCCCTGACGCACCGCGGTGCCCACGCAGTCGTTACCGGTATCGCCGCCGCCAATGACCACGACGTCCAGGCCGCGTGCATCGATGGCAGGCTCGCCGCCATCGAGCACCGAGACGGTCGAAGCCGTCAGGTAGTCCACGGCGTACACCACGCCCGGGGCATCAATGTTCGCAGCCGAAAGCCCACGCGGAGCACGAGCGCCGACAGCCACCACGACGGCGTCAAAGTCATCGAGCTTGGCGGTAACCTTGGGATCGCTCACGTCAGCACCCAGCTCAAACACAATGCCCAGCTCGCGCATGAGCGCCACGCGACGCTCGACCACAGACTTCTCGAGCTTCATGTTGGGAATGCCGTACATGAGCAGACCGCCCGGGCGGTCGTCGCGCTCAAACACCGTCACGCGGGCGCCGCGACGCGCAAGCTCCCATGCAGCCACCAGACCAGCCGGGCCGGAACCAACCACGGCAACCGTGGGTGCGTCCTCCCCTGCCGGCTCAAAGCGACGCGGGCCGCCGTTTGCCCACTCATGGTCGCTGATCGCGCGCTCGTTGTCGTGAATCGTCGTGGGCTGGCCGTCGACCGAGCCCAGGTTGCACGCGGCCTCGCACAGCGCCGGGCACACGCGGCTCGTGAACTCGGGCATGGGCGAGGTGAGTGACAGACGCTCGGCAGCCTCGTCCCAGCGGCCGCGATACACTAGCTCGTTCCACTCGGGAATCAGATTGTGCAGCGGGCAGCCACTCGGACGCGCCTTGCCAAAGCTCGCACCCATCTGACAAAACGCCACACCGCACATCATGCAGCGGCTCGCCTGGGCACGGCGCGCATCGTCGTCGAGCTCCACGTACAGCGGATCGAAATCGCGGCTGCGCTCCTCCACGGGGCGCAGCTCGTGGGTCACGCGATCGATATCAAGAAAAGCACCGGGCTTACCCATGGCACTTACGCCTCCTTCTTGGTCGAAGCAACAGGGTTGGCAGCAACGGGTGCAGTGCCCGCAGCACCGCCCGCGACATCGAAGCGAGCGATATCCGCGGCACTCGCGCGACCGGTCACAATGTCAAACGCCAGCTCCTCGGCCTGCGCATGCGTCTTACCGATGGCCTCGGCGGCGGCGATAATCGCCAACACGCGCTCGTACTCGGTCGGAATGACCTTCACAAAGTGCTTGCTCATAGTCTCAAAGCTGTAGAGCAGCTTAATGCCGCGCGGGCTCTGCGTCGCGTCCACGTGCTCTTGGATGAGCGCACGAATCTGCACCAGCTCGTCGGCCGTCGGGGCCTTGAGCTCAACGCTCTCGTGGTTCACACGGGCATCGAGCGTACCGTACTGGTCAAAGACATAGGCCACGCCACCCGTCATGCCGGCGGCGAAGTTCTGCCCGACCTCGCCCAGGATGAGCGCCAGACCGCCCGTCATGTACTCGCAGCCATGGTTGCCGCAGCCCTCGACCACCACGGTGGCGCCGGAGTTGCGCACGCCAAAGCGCTGGCCGGCCAGGCCGTTAATGAAGCCGCGGCCGCTCGTGGCGCCAAAGAACGCAACGTTGCCCACGATGATGTTCTCGTCGAACTTGTAGGTCGCATGCGGGTTGGGACGCACCGACACCTCGCCGCCCGAAAGGCCCTTGCCAAAGTAGTCGTTGGCGTCGCCGCACACGTTGAGCGTAATGCCGCGCGGCAGGAAGGCACCAAAGCTCTGACCGGCCGAACCATCGCAATCGATGGTAATGGAGCCGGCGGGCAGGCCCTCGGGATGCGCCTTGGTCACCGCATTGCCCAGGATGGTGCCCACGCAACGGTTGACGTTGGCGATATCGGCGCGGAAGCGAATCGGACGCAGGTGCGCACGGGCATCGGCCGTATAGGGCACGAACAACGTGGAGTCGAGCGTCTTGTCGAGCTCGCTGTCCGCGGCCATCTGCGGCAGGAAGTGGCGACCGTCGGCACCCGGGATATGGGCACCGAACTCGCAGGTCGCGCTCGCCAGCACGGGCGACAGATCGAGCAGGTTGGCCTTGCGATTGCCCGGGACCTCGATCTGGCGCAAGCACTCGGGATGGCCGACCATCTCGTCGATGGTGCGGAAGCCCAGGCTCGCCATGATCTCGCGCAGCTGCTCGGCCACAAAGAGCATAAAGTGCTCAACGTGCTCGGGCTTGCCGCGGAAGCCGCGACGCAGACGGCAGTTTTGCGTAGCGATGCCGGCCGGGCAGGTATCCTGCTGACAGTCGCGCTGCATGAGGCAGCCCATGGAGATGAGCGGCATGGTAGCAAAGCCAAACTCCTCGGCGCCCAACAGGCAAGCGACAGCAACATCGGTGCCGTCCATGAGCTTGCCATCGGCCTCGAGCACCACGCGCGAGCGCAGGCCGTTTTGCAGCAGCGTCTGCTGGGCCTCGGCAAGGCCAAGCTCCAGCGGCAGGCCCGCATGCCAGATAGAGTCGCGCGCAGCGGCGCCCGAGCCGCCATTGTGACCGCTGATCAAGATCTTGTCGGCCGCGCCCTTGGCCACACCGGTGGCGATGGTGCCGACGCCGGCCTCGCTGACCAGCTTGACCGACACGCGCGCGCCGGGGTTGGCGTTCTTAAGATCGAAGATAAGCTCCGCCAGGTCCTCGATGGAGTAGATGTCGTGGTGCGGCGGAGGCGAGATCAGGCCGATGCCGGGCGTGGACTGACGGACCTCGGCAATCCAGGGGTAGACCTTCTTGCCGGGCAGGTGTCCGCCCTCGCCGGGTTTGGCGCCCTGGGCCATCTTGATCTGAATCTCGAAGGCGCTGCACAGGTAGCGGCTCGTCACGCCAAAGCGCGCGCTTGCCACCTGCTTGATGGCGGAATTCTTGGAGTCACCGTTGGCCAGCGGGGTCTCGCGACGCGGATCCTCGCCGCCCTCGCCCGAGTTGGAACGACCGTGCAGGCGGTTCATGGCGATGGCCATGCACTCGTGTGCCTCTTTGCTGATGGAACCGTACGACATGGCGCCGGTGTTAAAGCGGCGGACGATGTTGAGCGCGGGCTCCACCTCGTCGAGCGAAACCGGCGTGCGACCGTTGGCATTAAAGTCCAGCAGGTCACGCAGGCGCACGGCACGGCCGGTGCGGTGCAGGCGGGCGCTGTACTCCTTAAAGGTGTCGTAGCTGTCCTCACGGCAGGCGGTCTGCAGCAAGTAGACAGTCTGCGGATCGATGAGGTGATCCTCGCCGCCAAGCGGGCGCCACTTGGTCAGGCCCAGCGTGGGCAGTTGATCGCGAGCCGGGCTCTTAAGGATAGCGAGCGCGGCGTCGTAGCGCTCGTTTTGCTCGCGCTCAACGTCCTCGACACCCATACCGCCCACACGGCTCACCGTGCCAGCGAAGTACGCATTGACGAACTCCGGCGTAAAGCCCACGGCCTCGAAGATCTGCGCCGAATGGTAGCTCTGCACCGTGGAGATGCCCATCTTGGACATGATGGAAACGATGCCGGCGGTCGCAGCCTTGTTGTAGTTGGCGATGCCCTGCTCGGCTGTCACGTCCAGATCGCCGTGCGCCGCCAAGTCGCGAATGCACGCATGCGCGTTGTACGGATAGATGCCGCTCGCGGAGTAGCCCACCAGCGCCGCAAAGTCGTGCGGGGACACGGCATCGCCGCACTCCACCACGATGTCGGCAAAGGTACGCACGCCGGCGCGGATCAGGTGGTTGTGCACGCAGCCCACGGCGAGCAGTGACGGTACGGGTACCTCGCCTGCGGCAGCGCGGTCGCTCAATACCACGATGTTCACGCCGTCGCGGACCGCAGCCTCAACGTCCTCTGCAAGCTGCTTGAGCGCAGCCTGCAGCGCGCCCTCACCCGCATCGCGGCGGTACACGGCACGGAACCGGCGGGTCTTAAAGCCAACACGGTCGATGGCGCTGATACGCTCGAACTCCTCCTCATTGAGCAACGGGCGCTCCAAGCGAACCAGCTGACAGGCCGTGCGGGAATCCTCGAGCAGGTTGCCGTGGTTGCCCAGGTAGAGCGTGGTCGAGGTGACCATATGCTCGCGAAGGGCGTCGATGGGCGGGTTCGTGACCTGAGCGAACAGCTGATAGAAGTAGTCAAAGAACGAACGCGTCTTCTTAGACAGGCAGGCCAGCGGCGCGTCGATGCCCATCGAGGCGAGCGGGGCCTTGCCCTGCTGGGCCATGGGACGCACGACCTCGTCAACGTCATCCCAGTGGTAGCTGAGCTTGGCCATACGCACGGCGACGGGCACCTCGGCGTCCTCGGCGGGCGTTGTCGCAACGGGCTCATCAAGCGCGTCAACGGTCAGCGTCTCCTCGGCAATCCAGTCGCGGTAGGGCTTTTCCTTGGCATAGCGGGCACGCAGCTCGTCGTTGTAGATCACGCGGCCGCGGGCAAAATCGACCTCGAGCATCTGGCCCGGCCCCAGACAGCCGCTCGTCAGGATGTTCTCGGGGCTTACCTCGATGGTGCCCACCTCGCTTGCCAGCATAAAGCGACCGTCGCGCGTCACATAGTAGCGGGCGGGACGCAGGCCGTTACGGTCGAGGGCGGCACCCAGCGTGCGACCGTCGGTAAAGGCGATGGCCGCCGGGCCGTCCCACGGCTCCATGAGCATTGACTGGTAGGCGTCGTAGGCGCGGCGCTCCTCGCTCAGACTGTCGTTGTGGTCCCACGGCTCGGGCAGCAGCATGGATGCGGCACGCGTGAGCGGACGGCCGTTCATGACCAGGAACTCAAGCACATTGTCCAGAATCGCGGAATCGGAGCCCTCGCGGTTGATGATGGGCATCACGCGCTCAAGATCGTGCTGCAGCACGGGGCTGTACAGATTGGGCTCGCGGGCGCGAATCCAGTTGACGTTGCCCTTGAGGGTGTTGATCTCGCCGTTGTGGATGATAAAGCGGTTGGGGTGCGCGCGCTCCCAGCTGGGCGTGGTGTTGGTGGAGTAGCGTGAGTGGACGAGCGCCACGGCCGTCTTGACGGCGGCATCGTTGAGATCGATGAAGAAGCGACGCATCTGCGTGGCGACGAGCATGCCCTTGTACACGATGGTACGCGAGCTCATGGAGCACACGTAGAAGATCTTATCGCGCAGGGCAAACTCGGCGTCGGCCTTCTTTTCGATGGTGCGACGGCACACGTACAGGCGACGCTCAAAGGCATCGCCGGCGGGCGTGTCGTCCGGACGACCCAGGAAGGCCTGCAGGATAGTAGGCATGCAGGCGCGGGCGGTCTCGCCCAGATCGTGTGGGTCGACCGGCACCTCGCGCCAAAAGAGCAGCGGCACGCCGGCCTCGGCGCAGCCCTCCTCAAACACGCGGCGGGCATCCTCTACGCCCTTGTCGTCCTGCGGAAAGAACAGCATGGCCACGCCATAGTCGCCCTCTGCCGGCAGAATCTGGCCGCACTTTTGAGCCTCTTTACGGAAAAAGTGATGCGGAACCTGGAACAGGATGCCAGCGCCGTCGCCGGTGTTCTTCTCGAGTCCCGTGCCGCCGCGGTGCTCCAAGTTGACCAGAATGGACAGTGCATCGTCCAGAATCTGGTGATGGCGCTCACCGTTGATATCGGCAAGCGCGCCGATGCCACATGCATCGTGGTCGAATTCGGGGCGATAAAGGCCCTGCTGCTGAGCGGAATCTGCCTGCATCGCGATCCTCCCCTAGATATTTAGACAGTCAGTTGACTAGGCATACTAGGAGCATCGCCGGCCCGTTGTGTTTCCCGCCCGTTTCGAAACAATCGCGTAACGCGCGCCCTATGAGTGGACACCGCCGACCTCAAGGGCAACAACAAGGGCCCCAGGTTCGGCCTGTGAGCTCGCCGCTTCAAACATCTCAATCTGTAACAGGAAGACCCAATTTCGACGACCTACTGTTACAGATTGAGATATTTTTGAGAGACGGCTCCGAATGTCTCAATCTGTAACACGAAGGGCCGGTTTTGGCGGTCAGCTGTTACAGATCGAGATTTTCCATAGAACCATTTCTTCCTGTCTTGATCTGTAACAGCTAGGCCCAATTTCCATCCCTAGTTGTTACAGATCAAGACATTTCGGCAGCCCCCTTCCTCATCCTATTCAAATACAGCTATTTTGTTAGTCTTGGTTAACTTCGAGCCTAAAACGGGTATCCTTTGCGGCGTCAAGCAAACGGCACGCAGGAGCGCACCATGATTAACCATCTCAAACATCATTTTGGTTCCCGGCGCACCGGCGGTCACGGAGGCCTAGACATTGCACGGCATATCGGCCCCGGACTGCTCGTGACCGTCGGCTTTGTCGACCCGGGCAATTGGGCCTCCAACATGGCCGCCGGCTCGCAGTTTGGCTACGCGCTGCTGTGGATCGTCACGCTGTCCACGATCATGCTCATCGTGCTGCAGCACAACGCGGCGCACCTGGGCATCGCCACGGGCACGTGTCTTGCCGAGGCCACGACACGTTATCTCCCCCGCTTCGTTGGGCGCACGGCGCTCGCCAGTGCCTATCTCGCGACCATCGCCACCGCCATGGCCGAAGTCCTAGGTGGTGCGATTGCCCTTCAGATGCTCTTTGGCCTGCCCGTACGCGCCGGCTGCATCATCGTGGCGGCGGCATCGATTGCCATGCTCATGACAAGCTCCTACAAACGCGCCGAGCGATGGATCATCGCCTTCGTGGGCGTGGTAGGACTTTCGTTTTTAGCCGAGCTTGCGCTGGTCAAGGTCGACTGGCCGCAAGCCGCCGCAAGCTGGATCACACCCAGTATGCCCACCGGCTCGGCCGCGATTATCGTAAGTGTCCTAGGCGCGGTCGTTATGCCCCACAACCTCTTCCTGCACTCCGAGGTCATCCAATCCATGCACTTCGAAGGCCAAGGCGAGCAGGTTATCGAAGAACGTCTGCGCTACGAGCTCTTCGACACGCTCTTTTCGATGGGCGTGGGCTGGGCAATCAACTCGGCCATGGTCATCCTGGCCGCAACGACCTTCTTTGCGCACGGCATTGTCGTTGACGACCTCGCCGTCGCAGCGGCTACACTCTCCCCCATTCTGGGCCCGGCAAGCTCGACCATCTTTGCGGTGGCACTGCTGTTTGCGGGACTATCGAGTAGTGTGACGGCGGGCATGGCGGCGGGAACCATCACCGCGGGCATGTTCGATGAGGAATACGACATCCACGACCGACATTCCTCAATCGGGGTGGCGGCCTGTTTCGTCGGCGCAGTGGCGGCGTGCTTGGTCGTCCCAAATCCTTTTGAGGGTCTCATCTGGAGCCAGGCACTGCTGTCGCTTCAGCTGCCGATTACGGTCTTTGTGCTCATACGACTCACCAGTTCGCCCCGCGTCATGGGCAAATACGCCAACTCGCGCCCGCTCAACGCGTTGCTCGTAGGGATCGGCGCCATCGTGACGATTCTCGATGTCGTGTTGTTGACAGGGATGTAATGGGACGGGGCACCTACTCAGGCAAACGTCTCGATCTGTAACATCTAGACCCGCTTTTGATGTCTAGGTGTTACAGATTGAGATCTTTCCGAGGGACAGCTCCGTTTGTCTCAATCTGTAACACGTAGACCCCGTTTTCACTGTTAGATGTTACAGGTTGAGATCTTCTGCCGGACGGTTTTGGTTTGTCTCAATCTGTAACAAGTGGACCCAATTTCCGCTTCTAGATGTTACAGATCGAGACATTTCTTCAGCTCCAACCTTTTGTCTCAATCTGTAACAGATAGGCCCGTTTTGAGCCGCCACATGTTACAGATTGAGACAAACGGTCGGCCGGACTCACGTCAGACAGGATCGACTAACAGCAGCCGTGATCCCTTGGGGACGGATTAATCAAAAGGGCCCCGGCCGAGAATTTCGACCGAGGCCCTTGGACAGAGCTCTGTGTTGCTGCAAGTCGTGTGTCTACGAGCTACTCCTCGACGAGCTCAAACTGATCGGGACCGACGCCGCAGACCGGGCACACGTAGTCCTCGGGCAGCTCGGGCGTGTCGACCTCAACCTCGTAGCCACAAACGATGCACACGAACTTATACGTCTTCTTCTCCTCAGCCATGATGTTCTCCTCTCGAACGCGACTGGTGATGTACTTCATTTATCAGTATAGATTCTCAATAATATAATGCAAGTATTTTTAAAACATTTCTAGCCTTGATACGAGGACGCCTTCGGAGGCGTCTTGCCCTTCAGGACCTTATGGTAGTAATCGTAGGTGAGCGGCGTCTCGTCACTCAAGCGCTCGGCATCCTCGACCTCGCCGATAAACAGTAGATGTGTGCCAACATCCACAGTGTCGATCAAATGGCAGCTAAACAGGGCCGCCGCGTGCTCGGGCACATAGGGCATGCCCAGAGCCGTCTCGCGGGTCTCGTATTTGGCAAACTTGTCATAATCGCTGCTGGTGCGGAACCCAAAGTTACCGATGTAGAGCATATCGGCGGTCTGATCGATCACGGTCAGCGCGAACGCTTTGGCCGAAGCGATGACGCCCGAGGTGACGTTGTCCTTGTTCACGGCAACCAAAATGCGCGGCGGCATGGACGTCACCTGCACCGCAGTGTTGATGACGCAGCCGGCGCGCAGCCCGTCTGCCGCGGCGCTCACCACGTACAGGCCGCTCGGCATGGTAAAGAACGCAGTTTTGTCCATAACGATCACTCCCCTAGCTCGGGTTGGAACCTCATGGATGTATGTACCCCACAAAAAAAGGGTCAGCGCCCATAACGGACGCCGCCTTTGAAACA